>ENA-OQIO01000362-OQIO01000362.1-human-gut-metagenome-genome-assembly--contig:-NODE-362-length-24720-cov-3.333794_pt1 | contig 24720 bp, 24 predicted proteins | sample MGYA00242573_ERZ504737 | MGnify/ENA primary metagenome ERZ504737 (study PRJEB26092, sample SAMD00036203) | human gut metagenome | host: Homo sapiens | study: EMG produced TPA metagenomics assembly of...
ACCAAGAGAAGCGGAGCGGCAGGAACAGGATTTGATCACTGGGAGTCAGCCTGTACTAATCCGTGTTCTCAGGTGACACCGGAAGAAATTGCCAATGCTTATGTGATGAGCAGGATCATTACAGCAACGGTATCGCACATTATATTGAGTGCAGAGAAGGGTATGACCGTATGCTGGATCTGGAAAGTTTCGGTGGCAAGATCCGTGATACGGAAGATGAGTTTAAGGGTGCGGAATTCCGGGATGATGAGACGAAGCTGATGTTTGCTTATGATTATAAGAACCGTTTTACGCTGCGTGTCTGGGGTTCTACATTCAAACCGGCGCTTTATGAAGAACTGAAACGTCTCGGTGTCACGATTTATGACAGGACGGAAGCTACCGCCCTTCTTACAACGATAGAAAATGGAAAGAAACGGGGCATCGGTGCCATCGGTATGAACGTACACACCGGAAAACTGCTGGTATTTCGGGCAAAAGCTACTTTGCTGACGATGTCGAGACCGGCCCGCGTGTGGTTATTTAACCCGGATCTTACCGGACTTTGCGAATTCCGGCCGATGCAGTCCATCGGAAGCGGACATGCGATGGGATGGAGAGCCGGTATGGAGTTTACCATGATGGAAAAATCGGTGAAAGGTGAATTCTCCGCAGCCGGACGAAGCTTCCCTCCTTACGGAACAGGAAACAATCATAATACCTGGTATGCAGCGACGATGGTGGATGCCAGAGGCGTGGAAATTCCGTATCTGGATCGTGACGGCAATGTGCTGAAGACTGTATCTGAGCGTTATTATCCGGTAAAAGGACAGAAGTTCTTCTTAAAAGGCGGCGTGATCGATGAACCGAAGTACGAGTACCGCGGACCGGAGACGATGCCTTTTGACGAACTGATCAAGAGGGGATATAACTGCCGTTTTATGCGGATCTGAGCAGAATGCCGGAGATGGAGCGGAAAGTCATCTGGGGCATGATGGTCGGAGAGGAAGGAAAGACCAAGATTCCGATCCTTCAATATTATACAGAACGTGGATTTGACCCGGAAAAACATATGCTGCAAAGTTATGGCAATGGCTGGCAGTCAGCAGCTTTCCTGGATCAGGAGAGACAGCTGTTCGGTGCGCCGGGCGGAATCATGCATGACTGGGATCTGAAGACCAATATTGACGGTATCTATGCGGCCGGTGATCAGCTGTTTGCATCCGACTGTGCCGGATTTGCATGTTCCACAGGATACTATGCGGGAAGAAAAGCGGCAGATTACAGTGATACGATCGAAGAACTGGCTGAGATCGACCAGGCAGAAGTGGATGCGGAGAGAGAACGTCTGTATGCACCGATGAACCGTACAGAAGGCGTCACCTGGAAAGAACTGAATATGGCGATCTCCAAGGCGATGCAGAATTATTGCGGTGGCGTGAAGAATGATGATCTTCTGATCCAGGGAATCGATCTGCTGAAGTCTTACAGAGAAGAGATCGTTCCGCAGCTGTACTGTAACAACCCGCATGAACTGATGCGTACCCATGAGGTGCTGGACATTCTGGATGTTTCCGAGATGATCCTTCAGGCCTGTCTGATGCGAAAATCCAGTTCCAAACAGCTGTGTTTCTATCGAAGCGATTATCCACAGATGGATCCGAAAGAAGACCACTGCTTCATCACGATCCGCCAGGAAAATGGCGTTCCGGTACGGGGAACCGTTCCGGGGGATTATTTCGGTGATCTGAAAACAGAGTATGAGAAGAGAAACCAGGATTATATCGGAGGTGAGGCAAGATGAGTAAGATGAAAGTCGAAGTGATTCCGTGCAGTGCCACACCACTGATCTACGATGAAGAAAAATGTATCGGCTGCAACGCCTGTGCAGAAATCTGCCAGTGCGATATTATTCTGCCAAATCCGGAAAAAGGGAAACCTCCGATCGTGATGTTTCCGGGAGAATGTTATTACTGTGGAGCTTGCGTGATGGTATGTCCGAAAAAAGGCGCACTCCGTCTGCAGCATCCGGTGATGAACCGTGCAAAATTCGTCTCGGTAAAGCCGGAACCAGAAAATTAGAAGGGGATTGAAAATGTTCTTTGCAAAATGAGCCATGCAGATCAATCGATGATCCGATGGATTGACTTTGCGTTTTGAAACAGAATTTTAAAAGAGAAAGATCAAAAGAACGGCCCGGAATGCTGGCAGGAATCCAACAGAGGATCAGATTCCGGGCAGAACCAGGAGGAAAAACGTGGAAACAAATACAAAAAAGAAGATCGGTCTTCTGGGCTGTATCGGAACGGGAATCGGTGCGATCATCGGTTCCGGAATTTTCGGTTCACTGCCCACAGTGATCAATGATATTGGAACCGGAATTGTACTGGCACTGCTGGCGACGATTGTATACACCTTAGCCAAGACGATTCCAAATGTTTATCTGTCGTCGGTAGCACCGGCATCCGGAAGCTTTTTTATCGCACCGACGAAGCTGATCCATCCGGCGGTTGGTGTATTTATGGCGGCACAGAATCTGTTACAGCCGGTATTGATCTCTGTGTTTGCGGTGTTGTTTGGCGATTATTTTGTGGCGCTGTTCCCGGCGCTGGAAGGATATAAAACGCTGATCAGCATTGTGATTCTGCTGATCTATACGGGAATCGCATGGCAGGGCAATCATACCTTTGCGTTTGTCAATAATATCATGGTAGTAGTATTGATGGTGGCTATGGGCTGTTATATTTTTGTCGGTATGCCAAGCATTGATACCTCCAGACTGACACTGGGCGAAATCTTCAATCCGGGCGTGAAACTGACCAGCTTTGCGGCAGCAGTCGGTGTGCTGGCATCTTCGCTGTCCGGTGGAAGCGCGGTTTCCCAGATCGCAGATGATGTAAAGAATCCGAACCGGAACATTCCACTGGCATTACTCCTGTCCCCAACGATTGTTGCATTTATCTATATCGGTATGGTATTGTTACCATCGGCTGCATGCCGGCAGGAGAACTGACCACACTTTCAGAGGTGGGAAAAATATTCCTGCCTTCCGGTCTTCTGACATTTTTTATCGTAGGAGGTCCGCTGTTCGGTGTTCTGACTTCAATGGTTCCGGTTATTATGTTAACCTGCGCCCAGATTCAGGCGGCGGCAGATAATGATCTGTTTCCGGCTTTTGTCGGAAAGAAAAATAAGAATGGAGTATCACCGGTGATTCTTTGCTTCGTTATGCTCTTTTCTATCTGCTGTGTGGCGACCGGATCCAGTTTTGGAGTGTTAATGACTGTATTTTCTTTCGTCAATGCACTGTCGGATATCGCTCTTTGTCTGGTACCGTTCTTCCTGAAAAAGAAATATCCGCATGCCTGCAATCATTCTACCTTCAAGATGGCCATCGGTCTGGTATATGCACTGTCAGCCTTTGCGTTTGTAGTCGCAGCCTATCTGGCATATGCGATGATCAGTACGCTGGGAATGACCGTATGGCTGATGATCCTTGGTGCAATTGTACTGTTTGTGATCTATATTCTGATCCGTATCTCTTATCTGAAGAAACACGGCCGGGATCTGATCGCAGAACTGAAACAACCATATGAGCCATGGGAAGCCCGCGAGCGTGAGTGCAAAGCGATGGATGAAGGAAAATGATATACTATTGATTATAGATGATATAAAAAGTGCGTAAGCTTGGTGAGAACAATCCGGGGCTTACGCACTTTTTATGTATTGCTTTTTGAGATGTATTGGGAAAGCAATGAAAAAAATATTCCAATATGGGACTATTAAAGGTATTTTGCAGGTGTTAAAAACTGCTTCAAATTTACATTCCAAAATGTACGTAAAATATTATAATGAAATACAGGCGAAAAGTAAATGAGAAAAATAAATGCAAAATTAAATTAATCCATTGAAACAGTTTTTAAAAAATGTTATAGTGGGATCAGAAGGAGGGATTGATATGACAGAGCTAAAATTAGAGTTTCTGTTAGAAGAACCGGAAATCCCGGCAGAGGTGGATCGTTTGTTACTAAGTTTTTTAAAGGCATCTGTAGAAAAATATTCTCCGGAACTTTTCGAAAAACTTTATACAAAAAAGCAATCCGTCATGAAAACATATTGCTGGTCATGCTATCTGCCGGGAGCACGATTCGCAGCAGACAAGATTTATCTGAAAGAAAATCGGTTTATGGTAACATTTTCCGATGCGGACATGGGAGAACTATTTGAATTCTTTAATGCATTTCAGTTAATGCGGAATATAGAGTATCCCATGGGAGGAAACTCGATGAAACTGCGTGAAGTGAAAGCAAAAAAGATTCCGGAGATTAAAGAATCGGAGCTTATCATAAAAATGCAGAGTTCCTTACTGGCAAGAAAACATGATCCGGAAAATAATACGGATATCTATTATACCTGTGAGGATCCTGAGCTTTCGGATACATTAAAAGACAATCTGAAGTTCTTCTTGAACAAGATCGGATGGGACGAAGATGTGGATTGTTTTTCGATTGTTCCGGTGAAAGGAAAAAAGATTGTTGCGAAAGTATGGGGAAGACCAACAAATGCCAGTATTGGGATATACAAACTACAGGGAACGCCCCGGCTTTTAGATTTCCTGTACTCTGCAGGACTTGGAAGCCGCAGATCGGAAGGCCATGGGAAATGGGAAATCGTCTGGTAGAGAGAGGTGATATTTTATGGAAAAATATGCAATTACGACAGGTGATTTTCTGAAAAACGCCGGAATCGTCGGGATGAAATATATACTGGACTGCGCAAAGGCGCAGGAAGGTGTTGACTTTGGCATATCGGAAGACGGTCAGGAGATGTGGCTGAACTGCGAATTTATTCAAAATGCGGACTGGACCAGTCTGTATTTCCAGGCATGTGTGCAAAATTTTGGAAGGTTTACTGTTTACCAGGGCGTAATGGAGAAAATCAAGTGCTGTATCGGGAAAATTCAGAATGAAAAATGGAATCCGGGAAAGAACGAAAAGGATGATTGAAATTTATCAATGACAAACTGCTCTCGAACAGTTACCAGGCCGGCTTTGAAAATATCAAAGATCAGATCGAACATCCGGAAGTTTATATAACACTGAAAAAAGAAAAACTGATTGATAAAATGACAGCGGAAGAATTACTGGAAAGGCTTTCGAAATTACAGGTGTTTCTGGAGCAGGAGAAATGCAAAGAGACGTTTATTATGAAAAGTGTAGTCTACAACTATATCAATCGTTTCTGGGATGGAAAAAGTTTTCTGCTTCGCTCGAATGCAAAAAAAGATATGAGGGAACAGTTTGAAAAAGATTTTTCAGAACCATTCCGAAAATACTTTATGACAGATCATACAAAAGCAAAGGATCTGTGTATTGACTGTGGAGAACCTGTAACCACAAAAGAGAAAGTATCCATCGCATTTATGAAGGAAGTCGGGGACGATTTTACAAGAAAACGGTCTGCGTTCTGGAATTGTAATGTGGATGCGTTCCTGTGTCCGGTCTGTACGTTTCTGTATGCAGCAAGTCCGCTTGGGTTCCGACTGTTTGCCAATAAATTTGTGTTTGTCAATAATAACAGTGATATGTTCACTCTGCTGGCAGCAAATTCCAAAAACAGGAAAAGCAGTCTGGAAGGAGAAAAAGAAGAGAATCAGAGATATTCCCAGTGGTTTGCGGAAACTCTGAATCTCATATTGAATGAGAAAAGACAGGAACTTTCCAATATTCAGGTGATCCTGCGTGGAACCGGGGATAAGGACAGATATAAACTTTCTATTATCAACAAGGATATACTGAATATCCTGAAAAGGGAAGATGTAGAAAAAGCATTGAAAAATCTTGGTCAGTATTCGTTCACAAAGATCAGAAATGATTTTGTAAATGTGCATGAACAGGCTGTTATGAACCTGTTGGGCCATCAGAATCAGTATATTTTGTTAGATTCCCTGCTGAGAGAAGCCATTGCAGGGAATGCTGCATCAAACTTTCATATACATTGGGTATATGAGATTCAGAAGGGAACAGAGATCAGTTACAAAAAAGAAGAAGAGAAGGAGGTTCTTATGTATTGCATCAGTATGAAAAAGAGCGGTTCGGAATTACGAAAAGCGATCATGACCGCAAAAAAAGACACGACCGGAGATAGTCTGCGTGGTATCGAGTATCAGCTGCTTAATGCGCTGTCGGTAAAAAATACAGAGAAATTTATGGATATCGTTGCGAGACTGTACAGTTCCTATGGATCGGAAAAACTCCTGATACCGAATGGGATGATTCGGATGTTACAGGACAAAGAAAAATTTTCGGAGTATGGATACGCATTTGTTTTAGGACTGATTGGATGTTATGAAGGAAAGAAAGAGGTAGAACAATGAGAAGAGAAGGATTGACAGTAACTATGGTTTTTCTTGCGGAAAGTGCCAATTACGGAGAGGGAATCGGAAATATTTCTACATTAAAGAAAATGTCAAGAGGAAACCACGAGCAGTATTCGTATATTTCCAGGCAGGCGATGCGTTATAACATTGTCCGGCAGGCAAACTGGATCAGACTCCGGTGGACGGAAAAAGCGGTGTGGTTCAGTTTGCACCGTCTGCAACGATTGCGGAATATCCGGAAATCGATCTGTTCGGCTATATGAAGACAGCGGCAAAGGATGGCGATCAGAAAGGCGGAGCGTCTACAAGAAGCGCTGTAGTGAGACTGAGTAATGCTATTGCACTGGAGCCGTTTTTGGGTAATCTGGAGTTCTTAACTAACATGGGACTGGCAGCAAGAGGAAAGCTGGAGAATGGAATTGCACAGAGCGAAATTCAGCGATCATTTTATACTTATACCATAACGGTCGATCTGGACCGGGTAGGGATTGACGGAGAAGTGCAGATCACAGGAGAAGAAAAAGCAGATCGTGTGAAAACACTTCTGGATACCGTGCAGTATTTGTATCGGGATATCAAAGGTAGAAGGGAAAATCTGAGCCCATTGTTTGCGATCGGGGGAAGATATGAACGGAGAAATCCATTTTTTGAAAACAGGATCCGGATAGAAAATGATCAGATCAATGTAGAAACTCTGGCGGAACTGTTAGAGGACGACGCGATCCGCACCCACACATTTACCGGTGTCGTAACAGGAACTTTTGACAATGAAAATGAGATCCGGGGAAAATTATCCGGAGAATCCGTAGGTGCAGCATTCAGACATTTAAAAGAGGAAGTGGAACAGTATTATGGAGAAAGCAATTAGAGTTCAGTGTTTTCAGAACCTGGTAAATTATCGAAAACCGAGCAGCTTTATCATAAAAGAGACATTCACGCTTCCTCCGTATTCTACGGTGCTTGGAATGATCCATGCGGCCTGCGGATACCAGGAATTTCATCCGATGAAACTGTGTATTCAGGGAACAAACAGCGGAATGGTGTCGGAACTGTATACCAGATATTCCTTTTCTTCTGGTACGAAGTATGAAGAGGGAAGACATCAGCTGTGTGTGGATGGAAAATATGGTGTGTTTAAGGGGATCGCGAATGTAGAACTGGTCTGTGATAATCACATGGTGATTCATATTATTCCGGCAGAGGAAGATTTTGCACATGTATATCAATCTCTTCTATATCCGGGCAGGTATTTATCCCTGGGAAGATATGAGGATCTCCTGGATATCGAACGGGTTGACATTGTGAAAATTCATCAGGAAGAGGAAGTAGATCTCAAGCGGGATATGTACATACCGGTAGCGATGGCAGAGACACTGGGGATTGAGAAAAGTCGTATGACGGTGTACCATCTGACAAAGGAATATGAGATTACCAAACAGGGTCTGCGGCGGTGGAAAAAGGAAAATGGAAGAGTCAATGCTTTTTATTATCCTGCAGGAAATACACTGGGGCAGGGTGCCTACGTGGACGATTTCGAGGAAGATGCAGCGATAGTGTTCTGTTAAAGAAGGTCAGAAAGGCGTGGGAATGAAATACTATGCAAAATCGAAGAAAAAGGGATTATCCGATAAAGAGCGGGGGAAACAGATAAAAGAACCGGAAGAAGAACAAAAAACACTGAATAGCCATCAGGAAGATATTGTGCGGTGTGCTGAAGCGTTTTTTTGAAGAATATGGCCGGTATTTTTCTGAAAAAGAGAAACGGCTGGTCATAGAAGCCTGCCGCATTCATGATTGGGGGAAGGCGAATCTGGTCTTTCAGGTAATGATAAATCCGGAACTTGCCGGAGAACGGAAGTTAAATGTGAAATCTATCAGTCAGATCCCTCATGGACATCTTAGCGCAGTTACTCTGTCACAAAACGAATTCTTTGCAATGGACGATAGTTTTACGAAAGATGATTTTGGGGCTTTTGTCACGGCAGTCTATCATCACCATACGAGAAAAGACCAGGAAGACAGTTCGGAGCTTCGTACATATGGAAAGAAATATTATCTGGAAGAGATCAGTGATTATCTTGGACAGACCAGAACAAAACTGTACTGCAGCAACTTGAACCAGCTTCTGTTTCACAATAACGGATATAGTGGGAAGTTCCTATGTGATCCTGCAGTCTGGAATGAATATCTTCTCGTAAAAGGATTGCTGAATAAGTTTGATTATACGGTTAGTGCCGGATATGAGAATGCGGAACTGGCATGTGATATCAGGGAAAAAAGGCTGAAAAAAGAAGTGGAGAGTTTTCTGGAAGGAAAAGATTTACGGCCTGCTCAACAGTTCATGAAAGAGCATATGGATGATAGCCTTGTTGTTATTGCGCCCACGGATCCGGAAAAACAGAAGCCGCTTTGTTATGGCTTGACGGGGAGAAAGGATTTTACACGCTGCCTTTGAAAGTTTCTTCCAATGCAATTTATTCCAGAATAAAAAACGGATATGGTTATGAACATGCGGCGATTTTGCATTCGGACAGCATGGCGATGTATCTGAAAGAAAATCCGGGATCTGCCTGGGAAAAACAGGAACAGGCAAAGTTGTTAGCGAATCCTGTTACTGTGTGTACGATTGACCAGTTGTTTACGTTTGTTTACAGGGCGCTGGGGACAGAGATCTTTGCAGCAACTTTGAAGTATTCCAAGCTGATCATAGATGAAATACAGTCTTATGATCCAAGAAGTATTGCTACGATCTTATACGGTCTGAAAACCATCCAGCAAATGGGCGGCAGATATGCGATTATTACGGCAACTTTTCCACCTGTACTGAAAGATTTTATGGAGCAATACGGATTGGCAGATCATTGTTTGTTTGCAGACTTTACAGAAGATCCGGATATTCTCATTCGTCATAAGGTAAGCATCCAGTATTCGGAAATGTATCTGGAAGAGATTGCAAAGCAGGGGAAAACCAAAAAAGTACTGGTGATTTGTAATACCGTTTCCAGGGCGCAGGAGGTTTATGAAAAACTGCGGGAAAGGAACGATTCTGTGTGGCTGTTACATTCCCGTTTTATTCGCAGAGACCGTAATTTACTGGAACAAAAGATTATGGAGTTTTCAGAATCGGATGAAGTGGGGATCTGGGTCACCACGCAGATCGTTGAAGCCAGTCTGGATATCGATTTTGATATTCTGCACACGGAAATGTGTACAGCAGACAGCTTGTTGCAGCGTATGGGAAGATGTAACCGGAAGGGAAGAAGGATTCCTGAACTTTCCAATATTTTTGTATATGATAACAAAAATGGAAGCGGAAGTATTTACGAGGAGAACTTGTATCAGCGATCGCTGGAAAAGCTGAAAAAGTATGAAGATATCCTTTTTTCAGAAAACAGAAGACGAAATATATGAATGAAGTGTATCGGACAGAAGCGATACGGAATACAGAATATTACAGGCAAATTCAAGACTGTATGGAGAAATTCTCGGAGATCCATCCGGCGGAATATACTCTAACGGAAGCGAAGGTGCGCGATATCAAGAGCATTACGGTCATTCCGGATACCATCTATGAAGAAAATCAAGAACTGTTTGAAGAAGTAAAAGACAGATATCTATCAAAAGAGAGAAAGCAGGAGGTTCGGACAAAGTTGCAGGATTTAACCATGGGAATCAATCTGAGGACCTGTTTTGGACATCCGGATGGAATAGATAAGGCAGCAATTGGCTCGACAGACATCCATCGAACACAGTTTGTGTATGAGGTTGATTGTGAAACACTGCAAGGACGAGGTCTTTTGCTTGGAGAGAAGGCAGATAGTATCTTTTTATAGGAGGTACGACGTGAAAGAAAATATAACTGGTATGATGGTATATTATTACTTCGTCTGCAAACGAAAACTCTGGTACTTCTGTCATGAAATCACAATGGAGACGGAGAACGAAGATGTGTTACTCGGAAAACTGTTGGACGAGAGCAGTTACAAAAAGAATGACAAACACATTTCTATTGATCAGATAATCAACATTGATTTTATGAAAGAATCCGGAGAGCTGCATGAGGTGAAAAAGAGTAAGTCTGTAGAAGAAGCAGGGATTTGGCAGATGAAATATTATCTGTATTACCTGCAGCAGCGTGGCGTGATCGGAATGAAAGGAAAAATCGATTATCCATTATTAAAAAAGACAATGAGTGTGGAAATTACAGATGAAGACTGCGGGGAAATAGAAAAAATCATTTGCGAAATTACACAGATAAAAAAGATGGATATACCACCGGATGATTGTAATAAGAAAATATGTAAGAAATGTGCGTATTATGATTTGTGCTTTATATAATACGAGGTGAGTGATATGAAACAAAGTTTTTATGTTTATAATAATGGGGACTTAAAACGAAAAGATAACACACTTCAGTTTACGAATCACGCTGGAGAAAAGAGAGATATACCGGTTGAACGGATTTCTGATATTTATGTGATGTCGGAAATGTCTTTCAATACAGCTTTTATCAATTATATTTCACAATATGGGATTCCGATGCATTTTTTCAATTACTATAATTTTTATACGGGAAGTTATTATCCGAGGGAAACGTTGCTGGCAGGGAGATTGCTGGTAAGACAGGTTGAACATTACACGGATTATGAGAAAAGGATTGTCTTGGCGAGGAAATTTATCGAGGCTGCGGCGGATAATATTTATCGTAATCTCAGATATTATAATGGAAGAGGGAAAGATGTTTCTGTTTATATGAAAGAAGTGGATTCGTTTCGAAAACAGATTGGCAGTACGACTACAATCGAATCGTTGATGGGTGTGGAAGGTAATATCCGAAAACAATATTATGCTGCGTGGAATATTATCATTAATCAGGAAATATCGTTTGAAAAGCGTGTGATGCATCCCCCGGATAATATGATCAATTCATTGATCTCTTTCGTAAATACGCTGATCTATACCAAGGTGCTGGGAGAACTCTACCGTACTCAGCTAAATCCCACCATTAGTTACCTGCATGAACCGGGGGAGAGAAGATTTTCTTTAAGTCTTGATCTTGCAGAAGTGTTTAAGCCACTGATTGGTGACCGGCTGATTTTTTCCCTGTTGAATCGGAATCAGATCACGGAAAACAGTTTTACGAAAGAACTGAATTTTCTTCATCTGAAAAAAGATGCCTCCAAACTTATCGTGTCGGAACTGGAAAGTCGGCTCAAGAAAACGGTGATGCATAAAGAACTGGGAAGACAGGTCTCCTATCAGTACCTGATTCGTCTGGAAGCGTATAAATTAATTAAGCATCTGATTGGCGAAAAAGAGTATGAGGGATTTCGAATATGGTGGTGAAGTATGTATATCGTATTAGTATATGATGTAAGTCAGGAAGACCATGGAACTAAGCGATGGTCAAAAATATTCAAGACATGTAAAAGAATATTTAACACACATCCAAAACTCTGTATTTGAAGGGAGATAAGCAGAGCGCAGCTGGCAAGCCTGCAGCAGGAACTGAAACAGTATATCGATCCGGAGTTGGATTCTGTTATTCTCTTCAAATCACGTCAGGAAAAATGGATGGACAAGGAATTCTGGGGCAGAAAAGATGACCTGACCAGTTTCATCTTGTGATTGTCGACCTGAGATAGAGATAAAACTACGAGAGGTCGACAAACGTGAAAAACATAAGCAAAATAGTGCTTCCGGTGAACCGTGTTATATCGAAATAAATAAAAAGATAAAAAAATATCACGGTCGACAAAATATGGTATAATATGGAAGAATTAATCGGTGGTTCAGAGGAGAGGGTATTAATAGAAACATAGTGGAATGTAAAGAAAAATTTATTCACAAAGTACAGCTGTCCACGACCGTATTAATAGAAACATAGTGGAATGTAAAGTCGCTTCTGTATTGAATGGATTATGGTTCGGTATTTGTATTAATAGAAACATAGTGGAATGTAAAGTTGAACGAAAACACTAAAACAATGGTGTCGTTATCTGTATTAATAGAAACATAGTGGAATGTAAAGAAACAAGCGTGTCTTCTATTTCTTCGTCTGTTACAGTATTAATAGAAACATAGTGGAATGTAAAGGACAACGAAAAATTTAAGTTCAGGTGCAGGTGCTTTGTATTAATAGAAACATAGTGGAATGTAAAGTTCAGCTGTTCACACATTCTGTTGATTTCTTTCAGTATTAATAGAAACATAGTGGAATGTAAAGTTCAAATTATCGTTCATTGTATCTGCCATATCCTGTATTAATAGAAACATAGTGGAATGTAAAGAAAGATGATTTTCCATTAGACCATCCCAACGGTATGTGGTATTAATAGAAACATAGTGGAATGTAAAGGCATCTGTTGAGTAGCAAAAGCAAGTCGAAGACTAGTATTAATAGAAACATAGTGGAATGTAAAGCAAAGCCGACTAGGTACAAAAAAGTAATACATGTCGTATTAATAGAAACATAGTGGAATGTAAAGAGGATTACTTGATAACATGATGTTGGCAGTAAATACAGTATTAATAGAAACATAGTGGAATGTAAAGAAAAACTGGCAAAATCTTAGCACAACCAGAGCGGGTATTAATAGAAACATAGTGGAATGTAAAGATAAAAACCTTACATATCTGACATAAAACCAATTATTGTATTAATAGAAACATAGTGGAATGTAAAGAGGCAAGAGAAACAGCAGTAAGGGCATTCTCGGAAAGTATTAATAGAAACATAGTGGAATGTAAAGATATTCTCTTTTGCTTCTTCGATTGCCTTATCTAGTATTAATAGAAACATAGTGGAATGTAAAGAGAAGTGTTGTCACGCCGAGATCCATTCCCAAAAGTATTAATAGAAACATAGTGGAATGTAAAGTTAGATGTTTTAACATTAGTATACGCACCACGCAGTATTAATAGAAACATAGTGGAATGTAAAGTATGGAATGAATAATAACATGCAACAGCAATTAGCGTATTAATAGAAACATAGTGGAATGTAAAGTAATTTGTTGCAACATCTTTGCAGTTTCAACACGATGTATTAATAGAAACATAGTGGAATGTAAAGTGGGTTATATCCGCGGTACTGATGGTGAGACGTCTGTATTAATAGAAACATAGTGGAATGTAAAGTACGGGGCATATGGATGGATCATCGATTTCCCGGAGTATTAATAGAAACATAGTGGAATGTAAAGGAAAATGCAGTCCGTCAAAACGACCAACCAGACGGAAAGTATTAATAGAAACATAGTGGAATGTAAAGTCAGGATTAACCGGAACGCCAAAATAGTCCAGAATGGTATTAATAGAAACATAGTGGAATGTAAAGTTATAAATCACCTCACTTAAGATCAGGCTCAGTATCAGTATTAATAGAAACATAGTGGAATGTAAAGATATGGAAAAGAACTGTATGCGGCGTTGGAAACGAAGTATTAATAGAAACATAGTGGAATGTAAAGGAAGAAAAGCAGAAAGAAGTGATAGGAAACGGCGGGTATTAATAGAAACATAGTGGAATGTAAAGGTTATCCAGTTTGAGCAATAATACATCAAAAGCGGCAGGTATTAATAGAAACATAGTGGAATGTAAAGCGGTATAGATTCCGATTTCTTTCAATGCTTCTTCAGTATTAATAGAAACATAGTGGAATGTAAAGATGAGAAGCTGGAGCAGGCAGCAAAAGACGCAGGAAGTATTAATAGAAACATAGTGGAATGTAAAGGTAACCGGAACAGCTATCAGAGTATCTCTGATCCGGTATTAATAGAAACATAGTGGAATGTAAAGCTTCCTAACGCAGCAATTCCAATAATCGCACTCATGTATTAATAGAAACATAATGGAAAGAATCCAGCCATCGCTTCAGAATCATTTCTTTTGTATATAAAAAATACAGTTAAGCTACGAAAGAAGGATTGTGATATAATGAGTGGCAGGGATGAACCAGAATGAAAAAGGAGTATTACACGAATGAAATCAAGAACAGATGCGGTTTATGATGCGTTAAAAGAAAAAGGCTACCCGGATGATTTTTGCCGGGAGATTGCATATAAACATATGAACACAGACTATACCGCAACGCGGATGTTAGGATATCTTTATCGCATCTCGAATCCACGGCCGGAGGATGTGGTGGATGAGATGCTGGCTATCTTAAGTGACCGGAATGCCATTATTCAGAAAAAAGAACTGGAACATGCACAGGCAACAATCAACCGGATCTACAGAGAAGGGTTGTGACAGTCAGAATATGGACAAAAGAAGAACAGCAGTAAACATAGGATGCATCTGCCTCATTTTCCTGTTTATCTTTGGATTTTACAAATGTATCCAGTGGGATAATACGAGCAGAAGAGAACAGGAAGAAGCAAAAGAACAGAAGGAACTGGATGAAAAAGCAGCGGATGAGAAAGCATATGAGCAGGCAAAGGAATATATGGAAAATTACCGGATCAGTCTGCAAAAAAAAGATGCGGGCCGCCGGAATCGAGGATCTCAGAGTATATTATGAACAATACAATCAGAGAACGTACTCCGATACTTATAATTTCTTGGATGATGATTCCGACTATCAGTATTTTTATTATGAACTGAGTTATTACTGTGACTCCATAGATTCTATATTCGAAGAGGCTACAAAGGATGGAAATTATGATCCTTTTGTGGAACTGCTGAAAGAGGAGTGCAAAGTAAAAGATCAGCGACCGGTGGAAAGAGATGGCTTCTATAAAATATTTGTCGGAGACAGAAAATATGCTGTAAAGATCAATGAAAGAGACCCGGAGGGCGAACTGACAATCTCCAGGGAATACGGAGTGTATTACAGGATCGAGCGGGGAGAAGACGGGTATGAACTTTATACGAACCGGGGAAAAATCTATCCGGAGGAAGAGAAAAATGGATCCGCAAGCGGTGCCGATTCGGACGGTAGTGGTAATTCCGGACATGCCGGAGGATCCGGTTCGGGCAGCTTCTACGGAGATGCCAGAGGATCCGGTTCCGACAGTTTCTCGGGACATTCCGGTGGCTCAGGTTCCCTGAAAAAAACAGATCCCTACGATGTGGATGATTACGATGATCCCGATGATTTTGCGGAAGAGTGGGCAGAAGAGTTTGGAGACGATGATTATGATGACGGATATGACGATGCCTATGATTACTGGGAAGAAGAGTATGATGATTAACTAGAATACGTGGGTGTGATATCATGCGATAATGAATAGCAGAGAATATTAAAAAGAAAAGAAATTTTCACAATGCAGTTTTGCAGACAATCTTGTGTTTGTGCAAGAGAGGAAAGGTGGAATTAAAGGATGGAGAAGCAGAAAATATTTGAACAGATCAGGGGAGGGCTTATTGTCTCCTGTCAGGCTTTGGAGCATGAGCCATTGTATACAAAAGAAGGAGGCATCATGCCACTGATGGCGAAAGCAGCAGCGCAGTCGGGAGCAGTCGGAATCCGTGCCAATACTGTACGGGATATTACACAAATTAAAGAAGTAGTAGATCTTCCGGTGATCGGAATTATTAAAAAAGACTATGAAGGAACACCAATGTATATTACGGTGACGATGAAAGAGGTGGATGCCTTAGTCGCATGTGGTGTGGAGATTGTAGCAGTGCAGGGAACCGGTTCCAGACGCCCGGACGGAAGCAGTGCACCGGAATTCATCCGCGCGATCAAAGAAAAGTACCCGCAGCAGTTGGTGATGGCAGACTGCGCAACGATAGAAGAAGGGATCACATGTGCACAGGCAGGAGCCGATTTTGTGGGGACTACGATGCGTGGCTATACACCGGAGACAAAGGATGGATGATATTGATTATGCGTTTATCCATGAACTTTCTGAGAAATGTCCGGCAAAGATCATCGCAGAGGGACATATTCATTATCCGGAACAGGCAAAAAAAGCTCTGGAATCGGGAGCATTCGCCCTGGTAGTCGGAGGGGCAATCACAAGACCTGCGGAGATCACATCAAGATTTGTTTCGGCAATCCGAAAATAAGAGAGCAAATAGAACGTTGTTATAAGAAAACAGTGATGGTTGACTTTATGTAAACCATCGCTGTTTTTCTATGCTGAAATTATATGGAAAAAGTTGTGTTCATATGGATTACCGTTCATCGGCTGTGTCCAGACCCATCGCCCATTTTCCGTTGGTAAAATCCGGAATATCAACGACAGCACCGCCTCTGGCTACAGACATCTCGGACAGGGCTGTGATCGCCATCCAGGAAGCTGCATCGTAGACATCTACCGGCATCGGGCTGTCTTCGCGCAGGCACTGGAAGAACTGTTCGAATTCCAGCCAGTCCATGCCGCCGTGGCTGCCCTGGACGCCTTCTTCGAGGAATTTTTTCCAGATCGGATGATCGTAGGTTTCGGCGTAGGTATCAGCGTTTCCGCTGCACTCTTTTCTCCAGTCAAAATCGTGATCGCGGTCTTCTTTGCGGTCGATGAAGACAGAATCGGTGGCTTCTTCGTACATGCCTTTGGTTCCGCGGACAGTGAAGTTACGGCTGTAGTATCTCGGCAGGGTGGTGTCGAGGGTCAGCTGGATGGTTTCTCCGTTGGCACAGCGGATCATTGTGGTGATGATATCACCCTGGGCAAAATGTGCCTGTTTCAGTCTTTCGTCATCGCTCTTATTCTGCATGATGACTCATGGAGTCCTGCGGACTTGGAGGCGAAGGAAGAAAGGGTGAGCATCCGGTTTCCGTGGTTGATATTCAGGATCCTGGCGATCGGTCCCAGATCGTGAGTCGGATAGTTTTCGCAGTTTCTGGACAGATAATTTCTAAGGCGGTAATGTCTGTTCTCTTTTCCGAATGCGATTTCGTCTCTCAGATCATGCTGATATCCACCGGCGCAGTGAACTACCTCGCCGAGAACACCCTGTTCTACCATATTTAACACCATCAGTCGCGGCGGCCGAAGCAGCAGTTTTCCAGGAACATGAACGGTGTTTTAGTTTTTTCATAAGCATCGACCAGTTTGTAGCAGTCTTCCAGAGAGTAAGCGCCACCGACTTCCATGGCTACGGCTTTTCCGGCATACATGGCAGCAAGGGCGATCTCTACATGAGATTCCCAGGCGGTTGCGATGATGATCGTATTTACCTCTTCATTTGCGATAATATCTTTATAATCGGTAGATACAAAAGGTGTCGGCTGTCCGGCAGCGTCCACTACTTTCGCTCCTTCCCGGGCGCGATCTTCATAAACATCACAGACAGCGACAACCTGTTCTTTCTGAGCCAGAACGATATTTTCCAACAGATCTTTTCCACGCATCCAAGGCCGATATATCCGATTTTAATATTTTCCATTAGAGTCTCTCCTTTATGTGTCTTTTTATAACCATTTAGTAGATAGAGTTCTACGAGGTTTCTACTCTCGTAACTGCAAATATGCCGAATGATTATATTCTGAAGTTTATTATACACAGATACCGGGATTTGACAAGGAAAGTAAAATCTAAATATTATGAAAAATCGTAACTATTCAGTAGCCACTGTCCCGCGACGTAACTGTGAAGGTACTGAACAGTTACGAAAAATCAAAGAAAAGTGAGTGAGAATCTTGTGTTTCATGTGGGAAATTTTTATAATAAAAGAAGAATCGTTTGAAAAAAATGAGAAGATTTCTGAGGGCTACAAACATAATGTAAAGGAGACAGGAAATTATGAAATTTACCAATGGTTACTGGCTGCTTCGTGATGAGATGAAAGCTGCCTATGCAGTAGAGTACGGAAGTCACCGGGTATACGGGCAGGAACTGACGATGTATCTGCCGTGTTCCCATATCGTGGATCGGGGAAGCTGTCTGAATATCCCGCTTCTGACGGTGACACTGTCCAGTCCGATGGACGGTGTGATCAAAGTGTCTGCGGTGCATCATGACGGAGCCGTATATAACGGACCTTTTGCAAAGATTTATACCGGCGATGCGCATGTGCGGATCGAGGAGAATGAGGAGCAGCTGATCTATCAGACGGGCTCTCTGAAAGCGGTGATCGATAAAGCACCGAATGGATACAAGATGGCATTTTATGAGGGAGATACTTTCCTCACAGAGTCGAGTTTCCGGAATCTTGCCTATATGCAGAATACAAAAACCGGGAAAAACTATATGCTGGAGCAGATGTTCCTCGATGTGGATGAATATGTCTACGGACTTGGGGAACGTTTCACGCCGTTCGTAAAAAACGGACAGGTAGTGGAGATGTGGAACGAGGATGGCGGAACTGCCAGTGAGATTGCCTATAAAAATATCCCGTTCTATGTGACAAATAAAGGCTATGGTATCCTGGTGGACAACGAGGGCGATGTGGCGTATGAGATCGCCAGTGAGAAGGTAGAACGGGTCCAGTTTTCCGTGGAGGGGGAACGTCTGGATTATTATGTGATCAGTGGAAAAACGCCGATGGGAACCGTAGAAAAATACACAGAACTGACCGGAAAACCGGCACTGCCGCCGGCATGGTCGTTCGGATTGTGGTTGACGACTTCTTTTACTACGAATTATGATGAGGCGACCACTTCCGGTTTTATCCAGGGCATGGCAGACCGGGAGATTCCGCTGCATGTGTTCCATTTTGACTGCTACTGGATGGATGCCTATGAGTGGTGTAACTTTGAATGGGATCCCGCGACATTCCCGGATCCGAAAGGCATGCTGAAACGGTATCATGATCGCGGGCTTCACATCTGTGTATGGATCAATCCGTATATCGGACAGAAATCCTGTCTGTTCAAAGAGGGAAAGGATCATGGTTATCTGGTTAAGAAAACAGACGGAAGCGTATGGCAGACGGATCTGTGGCAGCCTGGTATGGCACTGGTTGATTTTACGAATCCGGATGCTGTGGCATGGTATCAGGGAAAGTTAAAGACGCTGCTGGATATGGGCGTGGATTGCTTTAAAACTGATTTTGGTGAGAGAATCCCGGTGAAAGAAATCGAGTATTTTGACCATTCCGATCCGGTGAAAATGCATAATTACTATACTTATCTGTATAATCAGGCAGTTTTCGAATTACTGGAGCGTGAGAGAGGAACCGGCGAAGCTGTACTGTTCGCGCGTTCTGCCACCGTCGGTGGTCAGCAGTTCCCGGCACACTGGGGCGGTGACTGTTCTGCAAGCTATGTTTCCATGGCAGAGACTCTTCGTGGAGGACTTTCTCTGTCTCTGGGTGGATTTGGTTTCTGGAGTCATGATATCAGTGGATTCGAGAGCACCGCACCAGCGGACATCTACAAACGCTGGTGCCAGTTTGGCCTGTTAAGTTCTCACAGCCGGTTGCACGGTTCGTCTTCTTACCGTGTGCCGTGGATGTTTGATGAAGAGGCATGTGATATTCTGCGGGAGTTTGTCAATCTGAAATGTTGTCTGATGCCATACCTGTACGGGCAGGCTGTGCGCTCACACAAAGAAGGCCGTCCGGTACTGCGCCCGATGTTCCTGGATTTCCCGGAGGATCGTGCATGTGATACCCTGGATCGGCAGTATATGTTCGGCGATTCTCTGCTGGTGGCTCCGATCTTTAAAGAGAACGGTGAAGTGCAGTATTATCTGCCGGAGGGAACCTGGTATAATCTGATCACCGGAGCAGATGTGAGCGGAGGAAAATGGCAGAAAGAGACGCATGATTATCACAGTCTGCCACTGATGATCCGTCCAAATACAGTGCTTGCTTTGGGCAATAATGACCAGAAACCGGATTATGATTATGCGGATGGTGTTAGCCTTCTGGTATCCGCGTTTGATGAGGGAGCCGAAGCGAAAACTGAGATACCGGATCTGAAAGGAGAGACGGTGATGACGGTGACTGCGAAACGTGTGGAGATGAGATTCACCTGCATGTGGAAGGCGGAAACGGAAATTATACGGTGAAGAGCCTTTCGGGTTGCAAGGTAGTTGTGGAAGCGTAAGAATCTGCGGGGACAGAGAAGAAATACTGAAGCGTATCCGTAGAAATGTCAGAAAAGCCATAATGCGAAAATAAAATTGTAAAATTATATCACCACAAAGAAAAAGCATGCATACAGAAGCGAAAAAATCCTGTATGCATGCTTTTTTGATGCATTGCATATTAAAAATTGATCTGGTGAATCAATTTGCTTACATAAGATGCGTAGAACACTGCTGGATGTATCTGGATTCTGTGTCGGTCGTGGGAGATTGCAGTTGAAAAAGTCCTGTGTGCGGATCAGTTGCCGGCAGCCGTACCACGCTCCGCCCAGCGAAACCACTTTTGTGGAAATTCAAAGACAAACAGGATGCCAAGCACGATCGCCACCGCGATCTTCAAAGTCTGGAATCCACGGTCGGAAGCTTGGCCAGCTGATCCGTCACGACATAATAGGCAGTCCAGTAGATCCCTGCTCCCGGAACCAGCGGGAAGATGCCTGCAACGAGAAAGATCGTCACCGGACAGTGGCGCCGGACCGCACTGAGCCTGGAGAGAAAAACGACAAGAACCGTGGCAAAAAAGGTGGAACCGAAGAGCCCGCAGCCAGCCAGCAGTAACTTGTAGCAGATCCAGCCACAGCCACCGGCCAGACCACAGTTTACATAATATTCCTTTGGTACCTGAAAGAGTAGGGCGAAAGCGATCGTACCGACAAAAGCGGTAAGAAACTCGAAAATCAGATGTACGGACATAAAGATGACCTCCTGAGAGATAGATAAATATATTTGATTTACGCAAGCAATAAGTAAGCTTCACAAAGCGTATGTTATCTCGTTTTATAAAATCCGCCGGGACGAAAGAAACCCATGAATCACGGCAGAATCGCACCGCCCACAAAATGGTGATACCCGATCATTACAAGACCGACGCCCATCGCGATACTGAACGTGACAAGCAGTGCGTCCAGCATGCGGACCGCACCGGCAATATAGTCCTGGTCGGCGATATCGCGGATGCCATTCGTAAACGCACACCGGGAACCAGTGGGATGATGGAACCGATGATAATCTCACTCAGATGATGTCCAAGTCCCAACTGATAGATCAGGACGGCGATGAAAGTCACAAACATGCCACCGGATATATTCGTTGCGATTTTGGAAAGCTGTCCTTTTACCACGCACAGCAGATAGACATACAGCAGCAGTCCGGCGATAAAAGCCACGATACAGTCTACCGGATCGCCGCCGAAGAGATAACAGAAGCATCCGCTGCCCACGCCGGAAGCAAGGATCTGGCAGAGATTCCGTTTGGCGGGCATCTGCTGGATATCCTGAAGCTTCTGATAGGCTTCCTCCGGTGTATAGAATCCGTGTTCAATCTCACGGGAGAGCTGGTTGACCGCAGTGACACGGTCAAGCCGGGTAGCACTCAACGGGATGTGGCGTACCCAGGCAAAGTTTTGATCCGAGTTGCTGTCAGCCGTGAGAAAGAAACCACTGCTTAAGACAAACGGATCACACGAGTCGATGCCGTAGGCATGGGCGATCCGGTTGATGGTTTCCTCTACACGGAAAATCTCCGCTCCGCTCGCCAGCAGGATATCCCCGGCAAGTGCCGCTACATTTAACGCCATACGGTTATGTTCTTTTTCTACAGTTTCCAAAATAAAATCCCCCATTGTATACAAAAGATGCGGATACAGAAATAGAAAGATTTCGGGATGTATTCGCGTATGGTATGACTCTAACACATTTTCGAAAGAAAACAAAGAAAAACCGATACATTTTCAGCAGAAAATCAGGAGACATTTCACCATGTGGATGAGGAAAAGCAGCCGGAATCGACGGAAACGGTGTGATTTTTTGCTTGTTTTGAAATAGGTCTTGACGGGGGGAAGGAATATCTGTAATATATTCAAGAAGTACGCCCATCTGGTTGAAAAAGTTGGTGGGTGAGAAATGGAAAATAGAAAAGAAGTAACCGGCGGATCGTGGGTTGACTGTGGGATGGCGGTTATGAAAAAGAGGATAAGTATATGAAGAAAGATTGGGAAAACGTGACACTGATGCCGGAGTTTGACGAGCAGGGTGTTGCCTGCTATCGGCTGGATGGCGGAGATTATCTGAATGAGTATTATGTGGTTTCGGAGGCGGAGACGAGAAAGCTTCTGAACACACCGGAGATTGTCGGGTATGAGGTTTATAACTGCCTGATTCCGTCGACTTCTCAGATGTTATATTATCTGAAAGAACAGAAGAAAGTGACAACAGCGAATATCTTATCGATTCTTCGCGGTGCGCTGAATTATCCGCTGGAGGAGAGCTGCTACCGGGAGCACATTCGTGTGCATGATATCAGTTTCTTATCCAGTGAGCGTGTATTTCAGGAGGAAGAGATTGCGGGACTGGAGATTAAATACAGTAAGCTGACGATGGTACCGGACAGCACGTTGATGATCGGAGATATCATTGCGAGTGGAGAGACGTTGATCCACTGTCTGCGTTATGTGACCGATTTTTACCGGAATCACGGAGCAAAACTTCGGAATATTATCATCTTTACGATTGGTGGAACGAAGGGTATCGAGATCCTGGAGGATCTGACCCGGGATATTCGGGAGTTCTGGCCGGAATTTGAAGGATTTATCACGGTATATTATGAAGGAATCTTCGGTATGTATGAAGATAAGGGTGTATCCGGCATCAATCTTCCAAATGTGGATTTTTACTGGAAGGGTGGTATCGTGGCTCCGGAATTCCGTCGGGAGACACTTTCCATGTGCAGCCCTCTGTTTGAAAAATGTATTATCTATGATGGCGGGGCGAGACGTTACGAGATCCATGAGCATGTAGAAGAAGTGCTGGAGTTCTGGAACGGGATCAAAGAGCGCGCCGGTCAGATTGATTTTGGAACTTTATTGGAAGAAAAACTCGGTTATGAACTTCCGATCAGTTACGAAGACTGGATCCATGCAAACCATTATGAAAAGATCCGTCCGGCAGATACAAAATGGCTGTATCGCCAGGAACAGGGATATGTGGAGAGCATGAAGAACATTACATTAGAAGAACTGGCGCAGCAGCGGATTGATGAATTTACCGGTGCACTGCGTAAATATATTCTGTAATGGAATCAGCCGAAAGACAAATAAGGTTATGGAAACAAACTGAGACGGGAGAAAACAAATGAAAAAAGAGACAGAACAGAAAGTAGACATCGATTACGCGGATCGCGTCGTACCGGAGGAAGGAAAGAAGGGATTTGTGACCATGTTTATGATCATGCTGGGATTTACCTTCTTCTCCGCGAGTATGTGGGCAGGTCAGCAGCTGGCAGCAGGACTGGATTTCTGGGGATTCTTAAAATCTCTGCTGTTCGGTGGAGCAATCCTTGGTCTGTACACCGGACTTCTTGGTTATGTCGGAGCGAAGACAGGTATGAGCATGGATCTGCTGGCGCAGAAAGCCTTCGGAGAGAAAGGTTCCTATCTTTCCTCTGCAATGATCAGTTTTACACAGATCGGCTGGTTCGGTGTTGGTATCGCCATGTTTGCGATTCCGGTAGCAGGAGAATTATTCGGTGACAGTAAAACTGCCATGTGGGCGCTTGTTATCGGAGCCGGTGTGTGTATGACAGCTTCCGCTTACTTTGGTATAGATTCTCTGACAGTGATCAGCTATATTGCAGTGCCGCTGGTAGCAGTACTCGGTACAGTGGCTATGGTCATGGCGATCCGTCAGGGCAACGGAACGATCGTGGATCAGTTCGCCGTATCCAGCGGTTCTCTCACAGTCTTTGGCGGTGCCGGTCTGGTTGTGGGATCTTTCGTATCCGGTGGAACTGCAACCCCGAACTTTACCCGATTTGCCAAAGACGCGAAGACAGGAACGATCGCAACGGTCGTGGCATTCTTTATCGGAAACTCCCTGATGTTCTTCTTCGGAGCAATTGCCTATATTTTCGTAGGCGGAAATGATATCTTCGAGGTTATGATCCGTCTGAATCTGTTCTACATGGCAGTTCTGGTACTTGGTCTGAACATCTGGACAACCAACGACAATGCTCTGTATACTGCAGGTCTTGGTCTGGCAAATATTTTTCATCAGAAGAAAAAACCGATGGTTCTGGTATCCGGTATCATCGGAACGGTGCTTTCTGTATGGCTGTATTATAACTTCACAAAATGGCTGGACATCCTGAACTGTACGCTGCCGCCGGTAGGTATCATTCTGGTACTTTCATACTTTATGAACAAGAAAGAGTATGAAGATCCGGACGCGAAACCTGCAGTGGTCAACTGGTTCGCTGTAGGCGGTGTGATCCTGGGAGCTGTTGTGGCAAATGTTGTAAAATTGGGAATTGCTTCCATTAATGGTATGGTGGTAGCAGCTGTATGCTATCTGATTGGTCAGGGAATTACAAAAAATAAA
>ENA-OQIO01000363-OQIO01000363.1-human-gut-metagenome-genome-assembly--contig:-NODE-363-length-24715-cov-3.660932_pt1 | contig 24715 bp, 24 predicted proteins | sample MGYA00242573_ERZ504737 | MGnify/ENA primary metagenome ERZ504737 (study PRJEB26092, sample SAMD00036203) | human gut metagenome | host: Homo sapiens | study: EMG produced TPA metagenomics assembly of...
ATAAAAAATTAAATAAAAAGAATAAATTTATAATTGCACTTAGCGTCGTTTTGGTTTTGCGCTTGCAATCGGCGGCAGCGCCCTTGTTTTCAGAGGCAGGGAAAAGGTGTATTATGATTTCGGAAAGGAAACAGCAAGGGGATATGACGTGTCGGAGCACAACGGAAAGATTGATTGGCAGTCGCTCAAAAACGAGGTCGATTTTGTGTTCATCCGAGTAGGCTATCGAGGATACGGAACAGGCACCATTGCGAGGATAAGTGTGCAAAGGATAATTTAAAAGGTGCTCAAGAGGCGGGTATTCCTTACGGCGTTTATTTCTATTCTCAGGCAACTGACGAAAAGGAGGCTGAGGAAGAAGCAAGATTTGTAATCAAAACGCTTGCACTTTATAAGCCAAAGCTGCCTATTATTATTGACTATGAATATCCTGTTGATGAAAACGGCGATAATACCGGCAGAATGTGGGAGGCGACTCTTTCTAAGCAGGAGTGCACAAATACTGTTTCCGCCTTTTGCGAAAAGGTGCAAAAATACGGATATATGGCAGGTGTTTACGCTTCTTCTTATCTTTATAACAATGATATAAATACCAAAAAACTTCCTAAGGATACCGTTATTTGGGTGGCAGATTACAATGATGCGGTTACTGCTTCATCGGCTTATCATATCTGGCAATATTCACGAACCGGCAAAAGCGACAGTGTTGAAAGCAAATATATAGATTTAAATTATTGGTACAGCAAAAAGCAGAAATGAGGAAATACAAATGAAAAAAGTAAATAAAGTTATATCCTTTTTGCTTGCGTTTATTATGCTTTTTACGTCAACGAGTGTATATGCAAGCACCAAGACGAGAAGTAAATATACCGGTATAACATATACTCATAATTCTAAGTTCAAAAATAAAGAACTTGTTTACGGTATGGACGTTTCTCAGCATAACGGCAAAATCAATTTTAAAAAGGCAAAGCGTGACGGAATTGAGTTTGTATTTATTCGTGTGGGATACACGGGATATACAAAATCCTCTTTTTCGCTTAATTTGGATAAGAAGTATAAAACATATATTAAGGATGCAACAAAAGCAGGTCTTAAGGTCGGAGTTTATTGGTATTCTCAGTCCACCAAGGTAAGCGAGGCAAAAAAGGAGGCAAAAGCTCTTTTAAAAGCGATTAAAGGCTACAGCATAACTATGCCGGTAGTGTTTGATTATGAATTTGCCGACACGAAAAAAGGCAGACTTGACAGCGCAAAACTTTCAAAAACGAATATGACTGCTAATGCTCTTGCTTTTTTAAATACGGTTTCAAATGCGGGATATGACGCTTGTATTTACGCAAGTGAAAATTTCCTTGGGGAGCATCTTTACGCAAATCAAATTTCATCAAGTTTTAAGGTTTGGCTTGCAAATTACAGTTCAAAGACAAACTATAAGGGCGATTATGAATTTTGGCAGCATACCGCCAAAGGCAGAGTAAGCGGTATGAGGGGTAATGTTGATATCAATTTTTGGTACAAGGGTGAAAACTCAACATACCTGGGAACGCAGGTTTATACCGGCGCTCCGATTGAATGCGGAGTGTATGCCGCAATTGACGGCAAGGCGCTTGTTGAAAATGTTGATTATACTCTGACCTATTCAAATAATGTTAATGTAGGTACTGCCCGTATCACATTAAACGGAATAGGCGAGCATAAGGGCTTGAAACAAAATTATACCTTTAATATTGTTCCGGATAAGGTGAAGAGAGTTAAGTATATTTCAAGTGAAAATACGTCATTGAAGCTTTCGTGGAACAGCGTTTTGGGTGCAGATGCTTACGTGATTACTGCCGAAAGTATAAATAATTTTAAAACGTTTACCAAAACCGTGTATGGCAGGGCAGAGGGTGAGATTGACGGCCTCATTGACGGCAATGAATATATCGTCACTGTTCGTGCGCTCGGCTATGATTCTAAGGGCAATGCCTTGTCGGGTGAGCCGTCTGATTATATTTCTACCAAAACAACAGGCAATAAAGTCAGTGGCATTAAAGTCAGCGCAAGGGCGGAAAAATCAATAACTCTCTCGTGGTACAGGATTGCCGATTGCGAAAGTTACACCGTTTATAAATATGACAGCGCTTTAAAGGAATATAAACCTGTCGGCAAAACAGACGGAAATACCGATTCGTTAAAAATTTCTAATCTTAAGCAAGGCTTATCATATAAATTTACAATTTGTGCAAATAAGCAAAACAGGCAGTGCGAGCCGAGTAATGCTTTTTCCGCCGTTACCGTGCCGAAAAAGGTTTCAAACAAATCGGCAAAGAGCAAGAAAAGCAGAAGAATAACCTATTCGTTTAAAAAGGTTAATGCCACGGGTTATCAATACCAGTGGTCTACTCATAGAAATTTCAAATCGAATTTCTTAACCAAAAACACAAAATCAACAAAAGTTACCATTAAGACCGCTCAAAGCAGGCGCAGATATTATGTTCGTGTTCGTGCTTATAAAACGGAGCGGGGAGGAAAGAAAATCTACGGCAAATGGTCAAATGTAAAAAGTGTCAGGGTAAAATAATGTTAAGCGGTATGTGATTTTTTACGTGCCGCTTATTTTTTATTGCCTTTTGATTGAAATTGCGCTAAAATAGACGTGTTACAAACTAAATCCTTGTGAGGTAAATATATGAGCAGAGAGTGGACGAAAAATTTAAGGAATATCGAGCCTTATGTTCCCGGCGAACAGAGTAAGGATAAAGATATAGTTAAAATCAATGCAAACGAAAATCCGTATCCTCCGTCGCCAAAGGCAGCCGAGGTACTTAAAAGTTTTGATACAAATAAGCTGCGCTTTTATCCGAGTGCAAATTCAACAAAACTTAAAGAAGCAATTGCAAAATATTATAAAGTTGACGTGTCAAACGTGTTTGTCGGCAACGGTTCGGACGATGTGCTTGCGGTAGCGTTTCAGTCCTTTTTCAACAGCGAAAAGCCGATTGTCTATCCTGATTTGACATACAGTTTTTATCCCGTTTGGTGTTCGCTTTTCGGTATCAAATATAAAAATTATCCCGTAGGTGATGATTTCAGAATTAATCCCGAAGATTATAAAGAAAAAAACGGCGGTGTTGTAATTCCTAATCCAAATGCACCTACATCTCTCGGCGAAGGTCTTGATTTCGTGGAAAAAATACTTAATTATAATCAGGACAGCGTTGTGATTATTGACGAGGCTTATGTTGATTTCGGCGGCACGTCAAGCATTCCTCTTATTGATAAGTATGAAAATCTGCTTGTAACGGGCACATTCTCAAAGTCACGTTCGCTTGCAGGGCTTCGTATCGGCTTTGCAATAGGAAGTAAAGCGCTTATTGATGTTATGGAAGCTGTTAAAAATTCGTATAATTCCTACACGGTCGATTCTCTTTCAATAGAAATGGGTGCGGCAAGCATTGAGGATGACGAATATTTCAAATCAACCTGCAAAAAGGTTATCAAAACGAGGGAGAGAGTTACGCTTGAGCTTGAAAAGCTCGGTTTTGACGTTCTCAACTCTCAAACCAACTTTATTTTTGTAACTCACAATAAGCATAATATGAAATCGCTTTTTGAATATCTTAAAACGCAAAAGGTGTTTATACGCTATTTTTCTTTGCCGAGGATTGAAAATTATGTGAGAATTACAATCGGCACAAATGAGGAAATGGATATTTTTCTTGAAAAAACTAAGGAGTTTATTTTAAATGACAACAAGTAAAAAGGGCGCAATAATTTTTCTTTGGATATTAAATATTTTAAATGTTCTGGCAGGCTTTATTTCGCAGTTTGAAATTTTGCTCGGAAAAGATGTAACATCAATTATTCCGATTAACGCACCGCTTTCGGTTAATCAAATTGTACTTGTCAATTTTATGGCACTTGCGGTAACGACTGTGCTTATTGCGGTAATACTTACTTATCTTGTAACCGATATCCCGTATTCTCCTCTTGAAATATTGGAAAACTTTTCTCCACTTTTTTTTAATACCGAGCGGTGTGGCTGCAATTTTGGGAATAGTTAACGCAATAAAAGCCGATATTGCGGCAGACAAAATCTGGCTTATTGCTTGTATGATAATCTATATTTTAATTTCAATTATCGAAATCTCGTGTCTGTTGACCGTTAAGCAGGACGCAGAGGAATAATATAAAAAACATAAAAAAACAAAGGCACGAGAATTTCTCGTGCCTTTAAATTTATAGATTTTAATATTAAAGATGGAAAACGATGTCGTCGCTCTTTTTATTAAAAATCCAAATTCCGACTGCAAGCGTTGCAAACGATACAACCGCTGCGTAAGCAAAAAGCTTAGGCTGAGCATATAGCCGTAAAGAACGCTTTGCCTAAACATTTCAATCATTGAATAAAGCGGATTGATTTTAATAAGGATTCTTGTCCAATGGCCTGTAATTCTTTGGAAAGGATATACGATAGGAACCATATAGAAAAGAAGCTGAGTAAGAACGTCCCAAATGTATTCAACATCTCTGAAATATACGCCGATAACCGAAAGAATAAGTCCTACTCCCGTGCAGAAAATAAGCAAAAGGAACATAGGCACAACACTCATAAACACATACGGCGTGATATGAAGATTTGAACCTCCGCTAATGCCTGTAAGCTTAAAGAATATCCATACGCAGATAAGGCAGAGAAGCGATATCGCAAACGTAACGAAATTTGAAAAAATCGACGAAAGCGGATACATATATTTAGGAACATATACCTTTTTGATAATGCTTGCGTTTCGCCTAAACGAGGTCATAGCCTGCTTTGTTGACGAAGTAAAGAAGCTGAATAAAAGTCGACCTGTAAAAAGATAAACAGGGAAGCAAATTACGTGCTTGTTTGACTTGCCGAAGATACCGCCGAATACAACTGAAAGAACAATCATCTGCAAAAGCGGCTGGATAAAGCTCCAAAGAATACCGAGCCATGAATTTCTGTATTTAAGCTTAACGTTTTTAGCTGTAAGCTCCTTTAAAAGATTTCTGTATTTTTTAAAGGTCTTAACATTACGGTCAAGCTCTTTATTACCTGTACTCATATAAGCACCTCATATATTTTATGATATCTAACGTTTTAGAATTATATCACAATATGTTTCATTTTTCAACAAAAAATAATGTTAATATGATTTATTTAAACATTTTTGCTATTTCGCTTGCCACAATTTTAGCGCTTTTGTTGCCGTCAATTACGATATCTGCGCACGCAAGATATTTGGATTTTCTCTCGTCATAAAGCGATTTTGCCTTTTCCTTATCCTGAAAAAGCGGACGTGTTGACGTGTCGCCTATTCTTTCGCAAATAATATTGAAATCAACGTCAAGAAATATTATTTTGCCCGAATTTTTAACTGTGTCAACATTTCTTTGATATGTCATTGCTCCGCCTCCGGTTGACACTACGCAGTTTTGCATAGAAGCTACCTTTTTGCAAGCCTGATATTCAAGCTCTCTGAAAAAATCTTCGCCGTATTCGGAAAAAATATTTTTGATTTGAGTGCCTTGCTCGTTTTCGACCATATTGTCTGTATCAACAAATTTTCTGCCTGTCATTCTTGCAAGCTCGTGGCCTATTGTTGTTTTGCCCGAACCCATAAAGCCGCATAAAATTATATTCATATTTTTTCCATTTCCTCTTGCGTTATTTTTAAAACTTTTTTAATGTCGTTCATAGTAAATTCGGTGTCAAACCAAATTTCCTGGGCAACTGCGGCTTGCCAAACAAGCATTGAAAGACCGTTTGAATATTTGATTCCGGCTTCTTTTGCATATTTTAAAATCAATGTTTCCTGCGGATTATAAACAGCATCAAAAACAGCCTTGCATTTTTGTACCTTTTCCTTAGGCAAAACGCTTGCGTCAACCTTAGGAAACATTCCGACAGGCGTACCGTTTATAAGTAAATCAAATTCGCCCTCAACATCGCCAAGCTTAACAACCTTTACCTGTTTATCAAGCTTGTCCTTTATTTCACTTTTGATGAGATTTGCAGCCGGTAAACTGCTATCTCTTACCGCAATTGTTAAATCAGCGCCTGCAAGTATGCTTTCAAATGCAAACATTCTTGAAACGCCGCCGCTGCCGCATAAAAGCACTTTGCCGCCAAGGTTGATTTCTGCCATTTCAAGCGCACGAAGAAATCCGAAGCAGTCGGTGTTGTGGCCTGTTGCTTGCCGTTTTCGATTTTTACGGTGTTTACTGCGCCGAAAAGCTGTGCTCTTTGCGATAAGCCGTCAAGCATTGGGATAATTCCCGTCTTGTGAGGAATTGTGACGTTGAAGCCGTCAAGCTTTTTAAGCTTTTTATATTCGTTTTTCAAATTTTCAGGTGCAATTTCATTCAGATTATAACTTGCGTCAATATTCTTGATTTTAAAAAGCTCCTTGTGAATTATCGGTGACATGGAATGACCTAAAGGGTAGCCGATTAAACAAAAATTATTCATTAATATTTGCCTCTTAAAAAATAGTTTAAAATAATTATTGACAAGTCAAAAATAATTTTATAATATGATAATAACATAATGATTTAATTTAAACAACATTTTTTTGAGGTGAACATATTATGGTATTCGAAAAATTAAAGGAAATCTTGGCAGAACAGCTTGACGTTGACGCCGATTCAATCACGAAAGACAGTATGCTTATTGAAGATCTCGGTGCCGACAGTCTTGACGCTATTGATATTGTGATGTCTGTTGAAGATGAATTTAAGATTGAAGTGCCTGATGAAATTATTGAAAAAATTGAAACCGTCGGCGATATGCTTAATTATATTGAAAACAATATTTGACGTTTGATTTTATATTACGGTCATAGTTTGTTGTAATAGACAAACTATGGCTTTTTTTCTATATTTGGCGGTGAAAATTAACAAACTAAACAAAAATCAACAAAAGTATAAAAACTATGTCTATAATTTTTATATATATTGACAATAACTTTTAAAAGCGGTAAAATAACTGTAAGCGTTTTATGACCATTTTGAGAGGTGTAACACTTATGGCAGAAAAAGAAAAATACATTATGGCGCTTGATCAAGGAACTACTTCCTCAAGGGCAATTATTTTTAACAAGAAAGGTGAAATTGTTGCCAAGGCGCAAAACGAATTTGCTCAGCATTATCCTGAAAACGGATGGGTTGAGCATGACCCTATAGAAATTCTTTTTTCGCAAACAAGCGCAATGCTGACGTGTTTAAGGCTTGAAAAAGTAGACCCTAAGGACATAGTCGGCATAGGTATTACAAATCAGCGTGAAACCACAATTGTTTGGGAAAAGGAAACGGGCAAGCCTGTTTATAATGCAATTGTTTGGCAATGCAGGCGCACCGCTCCTATTTGTGAGGAACTTAAGGCGGAGGCTTGTCGGATTATGTAAAAGAAACAACAGGCCTTTTAATTGACGCTTATTTCAGCGGCACTAAAATAAAGTGGATTCTTGACAATGTTGAGGGTGCAAGGGAAAAGGCGGAAAGAGGCGAGCTTCTTTTCGGCACAGTTGATACATGGCTTATTTGGAATTTGACCAACGGCAAGGTGCACGTGACGGATTATTCAAATGCGTGCAGGACCATGCTTTTTGACATTAATAAGCTTTGCTGGGATCCATATCTTTGTGAAAAACTCGGTATTCCTATGAGTATGCTGCCCGAGGTTAAGCCGTCAAGTTGTATATATGGCAAGCTTGCGCATATAACAGGTATTGAGGATATTGCCGAAGTGCCAATAGCAGGTGCAATAGGCGACCAACCCGGTGCTCTTTTCGGTCAAGGCTGTTTTAAGGCGGGTCAGGCTAAAAACACTTACGGCACAGGTTGCTTTTTGCTTATGAACACGGGGGATAAGCGTGTTAATTCAATGTCAAATCTTCTTTCGGGTATCGCTTGGGGTATCGGAGATGAGATTACTTATTCGCTTGAAGGCTCTGCTTTCAATGCCGGCTCGATTATTAAATGGCTTCGTGACGAGGTTGAGCTTATAAAAACCGCACGTGAATGTGACGAATATGCCGAGCAGGTGGAGGATTCCAACGGTCTTTACTTCGTTCCTGCATTTACCGGTTTGGGCGCTCCTTATTGGGATATGTATGCAAGGGGAGTTATGGTAGGCTTAACACGTGGAGTTAATAAAAAGCATATTTGCCGTGCCGTGCTCGAAAGCATAACATATCAAATGACAGACTTGCTTGAGGCTATGATGAGCGATTCAGGCATAGTATTAAAGGATTTGAGGGTTGACGGCGGCGCTTCCGTTTCAAACATTATGATGCAAATACAGGCGGATATGACCGGTGTTAATGTAAACAGGCCTAAAAATGTTGAAACCACGGCGCTCGGTGCGGCTTATTGCGCAGGTCTTGCAACAGGCGTTTGGGACAGTCTTGAGGAAATCGAGGCGAACAGAGCGGTTGACAGGATTTTTGTTCCGTCAATGGAAATTTCAAAGCGAAATCAAAAATATTCCGATTGGAAGCGTGCTGTTGAACGCTCACGCAATTGGGAAAGATAAAATTATAAAATATATTGATATTTATCATAAAAGGAGATAAAATTATGGGTAAAGTTGTTTGTCCTTGGGACACATTAATTAATTTTGTAACAGATGCATTTGTAGGTTACGGTATTCCGAGAGAGGATGCCGAAATTTGCACCGACATTCTTCTTGAGTCGGACAGACGAGGTATTGAAAGCCACGGCTGTAACCGCTTTAAGCCGATTTATCTTGACAGAATTAAAGCAGGTATTCAAAATCCGATTACTGACTTTGAGGTGGTTAAGGAAACCCCTTGCACCGCAGTAGTTGACGGTCACGACGGAATGGGTCAGGTTATCGGCTACAAGTCAATGCAAATGGCTATTGATAAGGCAAAAAAATACGGTATGGGTATGGTTGCCGTTCGTAATTCCTGCCACTATGGTATTGCCGGCTATTATGCAACTATGGCAACAAAGCAGGGCTGTATCGGTATTACGGGCACAAATGCACGTCCGTCTGTTGCGCCTACCTTTGGTGTTGACGGTATGTTCGGTACAAACCCGCTTACTATCGGTATTCCAACCGATGAAGAATTTGATTTTGTTATCGATTGCGCAACTTCTATTACTCAAAACGGTAAAATTGAGTATTATGAAAGAATAGGCGAGGATGTTCATCCGGGAACTATTATCGGCAGAGACGGCAAGGAAATCAGCGGTGATGCAGGCGAAGCTTTGAAGAAAATTCGTTCGGGTGATGCGCACTTACAACACTCGGCGGTATCGGCGAGGCTCTCGGCGGATATAAGGGCTATGGCTACGCTATGGTTATTGAGCTCCTTTCTGCTGCTTTGCAGGACGGTAATTACGGTAAGGCTCTCAACGGCAAGGATGAAAACGGAAAACTTGTTCCTTATCATCTCGGTCATTTCTTTATCGCTATTGATACCGGCCATTTTGTAGGCGAAGAGGAAACAAGGAAGAAGGCAGGCGAAATTATTCGCTCTGTTCGTAATTCAACAAAGGCACCGGGCTGTGACAGAATTTACACGGCAGGTGAGAAGGAATATGACATTGGCAGCAGAGAAAGGACAGCGGTGTTCCTATCAATGAGTCTGTTCAAAAGGAAATGAATGAGGTTCGTGACGAACTCGGTCTTACACAATATAAGTTCCCTTGGGAATAATATATAAAGTTTAAATTATGAGGTGACACAAACTATGGATTATCGTAAAGAATCATTAAGGCTTCACGGAGAATGGAAGGGCAAAATCGAAGTGAACGCAAGGGCAAAGGTAAACGATAAGGACTCTCTTTCGCTTGCTTATACACCGGGCGTAGCGCAGCCTTGCCTTGCAATTAAGGATGATTATAAAAAGAGCTGGGAGCTTACAAGACGTTGGAATATGGTAGCTGTTATTACAGACGGAACTGCTGTTTTGGGTCTTGGCGATATCGGTCCTGAGGCAGGTATGCCTGTTATGGAGGGCAAATGCGTTCTCTTTAAAGAATTCGGCGATGTTGACGCATTTCCGCTTTGCGTTCGTACTAAGGATGTAGACGAATTTGTTGAAACTGTTTATAATATCAGCGGCTCGTTCGGCGGCATTAATCTTGAGGATATTTCAGCGCCTCGTTGCTTTGAAATAGAGGAAAAGCTTAAAGCTAAATGCGATATCCCTATTTTCCACGACGACCAGCACGGCACGGCAGTTGTTGTTTCAGCCGCATTGATTAACGCAACAAAGCTTACGGGCAAAAAACTTCGGATTGTAAAGCAGTAATTAACGGCTCAGGTGCAGCAGGTATTGCAATTGCAAAACTTCTTATGACTTTAGGCCTTCGTGATGTTATTCTTTGTGACAGAACAGGCGCTATTTATGAGGGCAGAGAAAAGCTTAACCCTTCTAAAGAGGCAATCGCTAAGGTTACTAACAGAGAGATGACTAAGGGCACACTTGCAGATGCAGTTAAGGGTTCGGATATCTTTATCGGCGTTTCGGCTCCGGGTGTTCTTACTGAGGAAATGATTAAGACTATGAATTCTGACCCGGTTGTTCTTGCAATGGCTAATCCTACTCCTGAGATTATGCCTGACGAGGCTAAGGCAGCAGGCGCTAAAATTGTAGGTACAGGCCGTTCCGACTTCCCTAACCAGATTAATAACGTTGTTGCATTCCCAGGCATTTTCCGTGGTGCGCTTGACGTAAGGGCAAGTCAGATTACAGAAAATATGAAGATTGCCGCAGCTTATGCCATTGCTTCTCTTGTTGATGACGATAAGCTCAGCGTTGATTATATTCTTCCTTATGCATTTGATGAAAGAATTAAGGATACCGTTGCAAAGGCTGTAGCAGATGCCGCAGTTAAGGACGGCGTAGCAAGAATTTGATAAATCGGATATCACCGAAAAGCGTGAGCTTTTTGCGACGACGAGTTCGCACCCTATGGTGTTACTTTTAAAATCATATAAAATCTTATACAAAACAAAAAGCGTTGGAGATTTTAATTATCTCCAACGCTTAATTTTTTTGCGCATATTTATTTTATGCAAGCGAACTTCTTTCTTTTTAATGCCCTTATTGATGAACATAAACATAATTATACTCATTATTACACAGCATATATCCGCTGTTGCCTGCGACCAAATTATGCCCTCAAGTCCGATAAGCTTATTCATAATAAAGAGCATAGGAACATAGATAAGTCCTTGCCTGCCGAGGGAAAGAATCATACTTTGAATACCCTTGCCCATTCCTTGGAATGAGAAATTGAGCACAAACATAATGCCGATAACAGGACCTGACGCCATAAGAGCAAGAAGCATTTTAACACCGAGGTCGATAACTTGGGCGTCATTGATAAACAGCTCGATAACATTTCGTCTGAACAGCAGATAAAAGCCAGTCATGGCAGTGCCGATAATAATGTTGCAGATTATGCTGAAACGCAGGCATTTTCTCATTCTCTTATAGTTTTGAGCGCCGTAGCAGTAGCCGACAAGCGGTTGAACACCCTGACCGAGACCGATTTGAAGCATAACGACAAGCATATTTGCTTTCATTGCAATTCCCATTGCGCAACTGCGCTGTCGCCGTATTTGATAAGAACAACGTTAACAATAATATTGCTTATGCTCATAAGAAGACTGTTAATAGCAGCAGGAAGTCCTACCCCGATAACGCCTTTAGTAATTCCGTGCCCCATAGCAAAACGTTTTGGAGAAATACTTAAAATGCTCTTTCCTCTGAGAAAATAAATAAGAAAATAAATAACCGATACTATGTTGCCGATAACAGTTGCGATTGCTGCACCTGCAACGCCCATATCAAATCCAAAAGGCATATTGATGCCGAAAAGCTTATCACCCGTATGCAAAATGAAAATCGGGTCAAGAATTATATTTGTAATTTGACCGATAACAGAGCCTATCATTGACTCTTTTGCCGCACCCTCGCCACGAACAAGATTTGACGCCGTGATTGAAAGCACGATTGACGGAGCACCAAGCGCTACCCATTTAAGATAATCTGCGGCTAAGCCGAGCGTGTTTTCGCTTGCACCTACAAGCATAAGAATTTGATTTTTTAATGTGAAAAATATTATTCCGAGTACCAAACCCACTGCGATTGAGGCATATATGCAAAATGAGCTGATTGTTTTAACTCTGTCTTTTCTGCCCTCGCCGAGTGAACGGCTGACAAATGCACAACCGCCTACTCCAAAAAGGTTACCCGTTGCAATGAAAAGCAAAAAAAGCGGCATTGAAACCGAAACTGCGGCTACCTGATTGCTGTCGCCCGTTTGACCTACAAAAAATGTGTCCGCAAGGTTATATACAATATTAATAAGCATACTCAGCATACTCGGCAAAGCATAGTCATTACCGCTTTCGGTACTGTATATTCTTCAAAAACTTTTGTATTGTCTTTCATATTTGTCATATCCTTTCGTAATATTTGCCGTAAAAATTAATAAATTATAATCTGTCCGTAATATCAATAAGATTTTGCATTGTCAGCTTTTCAGGCCTGATATTGATTTCAAGCCCAAGTTCGGTGAATATTTCGGCAATTTTTTGCTTAGAAACTCCCATTGTGTTTGAAATACTGTTGAGCGCCGTTTTTCTCCTTTGCGCAAATGCACATTTTACCAATGAGAAAAATTTTTTCTTGTTTTCAATTTGATATTTGTCCTCATCGTTTAATGCCAATTTGATTACAACGCTGTCAACCTTTGGGCTTGGCATAAAACTTTCTCTCGGTACATCAAAAAGGATTTCACCGCTTGCATAAAAATTAACTGCAACCGATACTGCGCCTGCCTGCCTTGTGCCAACCTCGGCGCAAAGGCGCTCGCCTGCCTCTTTTTGCACCATTACAACTATTTCGTCAATAGGCAATTCGTTTTCAAGAAGCATCATTATTATAGGTGATGTAATATAATAAGGCAAATTTGCGCATACTTTAATATTGTCGCAACCCTCAAATTTTTCCTTAATAAGTTTTTTTAGGTCAAGCTCCATAACGTCGCCGTTTACAATTTCAAGATTGTCAAAATCAGCAAGCGTTTCGTCAAGAACGGGCAACAGCCTTTTATCAAGCTCGATTGAAACGACCTTTTTTGCCACCTTGCAAAGCTCCTTTGTAAGAACTCCTATGCCGGGGCCTATTTCAAGCACACCTGTTTTACTGTCTGCATTTAATGACTGCGCCATTTGAGGGCAAACGTTTGGGTTAATTAAAAAGTTCTGACCGAGTGCCTTTGAAAAGGTAAAGCCGTATTTTGAAAGTATTTTTTTTATTGTATTGATATCATATAAATTACAGTCCATATTACACCTGACCTGATTTTATGCCGTCATTTTGCAAAAAAGGACGGGAAATTCGGCAAACAATGTTCGCTCTTACGAGTTAAAATCAATGATTTATCTTAATTTGCGAGTATTCTATCACATTCAAAAATAGTTTACAATATTATTGTTGACATTTTGTTAAATTGTGCTAAAATATCGTTTAGTCGGCTAATGTTAGTTGACTAACTTTATTAAAGAAATCGTAATTACATTATATAAGGTTGGTGAAATAATGAATTATAAACGCAGGCAGCCGCCTAAGGAGGAGCTTATAGGGCCGAGAGTCAATTTTTTATCACGCCTTGTTCGTTGCAAATTTAACGACATTATAAGCGAGGAGGGGCTTTACTCCGGTCAGCAGGATATCCTTTTTGCCGTTCTTGAAAATGAGGGCATAACCTCAAGCAAGCTTGCCGAGATAACAGGTGTGTCGGCGGCAACAATGAGTGTGTCTGTCAAAAGAATGGAAAAAGCGGGCTTTATTGTTAAAAAGCCTGACGAAAATGATGCAAGAATAATGCATATTTATCCGACTGAAAAGGCAAAAGTCGTTCCGGGTAATACAAGAGAAAAGATAAATGAGCTTGAGCTTATATTGAAAAAAGGAATGGATGAGGATAAAGCGCTTGAGTTTGCGCATTATTTACAGCGTGCCATTGATAATTTGTTAGAAGAATTCGGCAATTGCTGTGAAAAAGGAGATGATAGAAAATGTTAAAAAAATTAGGCAAATATATGAAAGGGCTTGGCTTTCTTTCGCTTATAAGTGCACTGGGTATGATTATCGAGGCTGTTTGCGAGCTTGCGTTGCCGTCGCTTGCAAATAACATTTACGAAACGGTTAATGTTGCCACCTCGCCTGACCAGACTAAAGCATATGTTTTGAAAATGGGCTTTTGTATGCTCGGCTTGGCTGTTATCGGTCTTTGTGGCGGCCTTACAACTATGAAGGCTTCGGCAGTAGTCAGCCAGCGCTTTGCATTCAGGCTTAGAAATGATGTGTATAAAAAGATAAGCAATTTTTCATTCAGAAATATTGATAAGTTTTCAACTGCTTCTCTTACCACGAGGCTTACAAACGATATCACAATGCTTCAGCAGGTGGTTATGATGTCGCTTCGTATTTTGGTAAGAGGTCCTGCGCTTTTGATTGTTGCGGCAGTTATGGCAGTAAGAATTAATCCTAAAATGTCGGCAACGCTTCTTATTATGCTTCCTATAATTATTGTTATAGTAGCGCTTATTATGAAGTTCGGCTTCCCAATGTTTCAAAAAATGCAGAAAAAGGTTGATAACGTAAACCGTGTAGTTCAGGAAAACCTTATAGGTATGCGTGTTGTTAAGGCTTTCGTGCGTGAGGACCACGAAAAAGATAAATTCCATAAGGCATCTGATGACCTTGCAAAGCAGGGCGCTATGGCTTCGGGACTTATCATTACCGTTATGCCTGTTATGATGCTTCTTTTTAATGCCGTAATCGTGTTCACTTATTATAAGGGTGCGCTTTCGGCTAATGAGGGTGTTATGCAGGTAGGTCAAATTTCCGTATTTGCTTCTTATGTTGTTCAAATTCTTTTGAACCTTGTTATGATTTCAATGATGCTTTTGCAGCTTGCAAGAGGTAAAGCTTGTGCAGAGCGTGTTGTTGAGGTTCTTGATACGGAGATTGATATTGTTAATCCTGAAAATGCGTTTGTTCCTACAGAGCCGAAGGGTGAGGTTGAATTTAAAAATGTAAGCTTTAAATATGACCCCGAATCTCATGGCGATAATATTCTTGAAAATATCAGTTTTAAGGCAAAGCCGGGTCAGATTGTAGGTATCGTCGGCGGTACGGGCTGCGGTAAATCAAGCCTTGTTAATCTTATTCCACGTCTTTATGACGCAACGCAGGGTGAAGTGCTCGTTGACGGTGTTGACGTTAAGAAATATGACCTTAAAGCGCTTCGTGATATGATAGGCGTTGTGCTTCAAAAAAATGTTCTTTTCAGCGGAACTATTGAGGAGAATATTCGTTGGGGTAAAAAGGACGCTACTCACGAGGAAATTGTTGCGGCGTGCAAGGCGGCACAGGCAGACGGCTTTATTAATGAACAGCCTGACGGATATAATACTTATCTTGCGCAGGGCGGTCTTAATCTTTCCGGCGGTCAAAAGCAACGTCTTTGCATTGCCCGTGCCATGATTAAAAATCCTAAAATTCTTATTCTTGACGACTCAACAAGTGCTGTCGATACCGCAACAGAGGCAAAAATCCGTGAAAGTTTTTACGGCGACCTTAAAGATACAACTGTATTTATCATTGCTCAGCGTATTTCATCTGTTAAGGACGCCGATGAAATTCTTGTTGTTGACGACGGTAAGATTAAGGGTATCGGCAATCACGACGAACTTATAAAAACAAACGAGATTTATCAGGAAATTTATAATACACAACAGAAAGGAGTGCTTGAATAATGCCACCAATGGGACCTCCGGGCAGAAAAAATGATTTCAAAAAGCCCAAGAATGCTAAGCAGACATTTACAAGAATCCTTAAATATATGGGCAAAAACAAGCTCTTTTTGATTGTTGTATTTATAATGCTTATTTTAAGTACGGTTTGCAATATTGCCGCATCTTATTGCCTTAAACCGATACTCAACGATGTTGCCGCCGCTATTAAGGCAGGCACGTTTATGGATGAGGGAATTAAAACCCTTGTCAAAAATCTTATTAAGCTTTCGATTTTATATGTAGGCGCATCGCTTTTCTCATTTGCACAAAGCAAAATTATGGTAACTCTTGCATATAAGACTACTAACCTTATTCGTAAGGATTTGTTTGACCACATGCAAACCTTACCGCTCAGATTTTTTGATTCAAAAACTCACGGCGAAATTATGAGCCGCTTTACCAACGACGTTGATAACGTTCAAATGATGCTTGAGCAGTCAATGGTACAGCTTGTTTCATCGGCATTTACCTTTGTCGGCATAGTTGCAATGATGATAGTATTAAGTCCTACGCTTTTTGCATTTGCGCTTGTTTTTCTTATAATTATGCTTATTACCGTATCGCAGATAGGCAAAAAATCGAGAAAATACTTTAGGCTACAGCAAAAAAACCTCGGCGTTATGAACGGTAATATCGAGGAATCTGTTGAGGGTATGAAAGTTATTAAGGTTTTCAACCACGAGCAGCAGGCGTTTGACGAATTTGAAGAAACTAATGAAAGCTTCAGAAAAGCTGCAACAAACGCAAACTTTTTCTCAGGTATAATGGGCCCTTGCTCAACAGGTATCAATAATGCAAGCTATGCAACCATTGCACTTGTCGGCGGACTTTTGGCATTGACGGGAAGCCTTGATATCGGTACTTTCTTTACTTTCCTCAGCTATTCAAAGCAGTTTACCCAGCCGATTAACCAAATCGCAAACCAAATGAATACCGTATTTTCTGCCCTTGCAGGCGCAGAACGTGTATTTGAAATTATGGATATGAGTCCGGAAATTGACAACGGTACCGTAACTCTCAGCGAGGAAAAAACGGCTGACGGCAAAAAGTGGTTTTGGCTTGACGGGGATAAGAAAATTCCTGTTGAGGGCAAGGTTGTATTTGAGGACGTTGACTTTAGCTACGTTCCCGAAAAGCAGGTGCTTAAGGATATTAACCTTTATGCAAAGCCGGGTCAAAAGATTGCTTTTGTAGGCTCAACCGGTGCAGGCAAAACTACTATTACAAATCTTATCAACAGATTTTATGATATCGAGCGTGGCTCAATCACATACGATTCAATTGATATTAAGCGTATCAAAAAGGACGATTTGAGAAAGAGCCTTGCAATCGTTTTGCAGGATACGCATATGTTCACGGGAACTATTATGGATAATATTCGCTACGGCAGGCTCAACGCAACAGACGAGGAATGTATTGCGGCGGCTAAGCTTGCTTCGGCTCATTCCTTTATTCGCAGGCTTCCTGAGGGCTATAACACGGTAATCACGGGTGACGGCGGAAACCTCAGTCAGGGTCAAAGGCAGCTTCTTGCAATCGCACGTGCCGCTGTTGCAGACCCGCCTGTTATGATTCTCGACGAAGCAACCTCGTCAATCGATACCCGTACAGAGCTTCATATCGAGCACGGTATGGATAGGCTTATGATTGGCAGAACTGTATTCGTTATCGCTCACAGGCTTTCAACTGTCCGTAATTCAAATGCAATTATGGTTTTGGAGCACGGTGAAATTATCGAGCGTGGCGACCATGACGCACTTATGGCTCAAAAGGGCCGCTATTATGAGCTTTGCACAGGCAAGGCAAAATTAAGCTGATAGCTTATAAAATTCAAACCCGTTGTAATTTAAAAGATTACAGCGGGTTTTTTATTATTCATTTTTTATATATGAATAAGAAATCAGTCTTGAAGATGTAAGCCTAATCGGTTATGATAAAGTTAAGCAGAATTAAGATAAGTAAAATTATTTGCTATGGCAAGCCCTTTGACGAAATGAAAGGCGATAATCGAGGATATAGAATATTTCCTGATAACTCTTGGGGACGAAAAATATATGATGACATGGGAGGTATTATAAATGGATAACAGCGACAGATGGGTTGAAAAATACGGCGAAAGCTTTATGGATTTTCCGCTAAAGGGCTTGAAATTCAAAAAGACGGCTTGGACGAAAAAGAACAATCATACCCATTGCCTTTTTTGCGGAGATGAAATAACCGATAAGGAATATAACTATCATACCGAGAAGCAGGGATATGCGTCCACAACAAAATTTTGGTGGTCGTGCCCCGAATGCTTTGAGTTTTCACGCAAAAATATAATTTGCCTGTTGTTAAAAATACCGTTAAAGATATAGAAGTAGCTCTTTCACAATTTAAAACCGTTGTGATTTCTCTTGAAAATAAGCAATATTTCATTAAAAATACGGACGGCAAAATAACCGTCGAGCATAACGGTGTGAGAAAAAGCTACGACAGTATTCTTTCAATGGAGAGAGAACAGCTTTTTTACGGCAAGGCGCTCAGAGAAATTATTGACGATATTTTTGTGGGCTTTGTTGATTAAAATTTAATATTCATATTCAAAAAAGCACATTGAAAACTCAATGTGCTTTTTTCTTACGTTTTTGTAATAATAAATTCACGTAAGAGTAAGGCTTGGGGTGTATTCTTTATTGACGAAAGAGAGAAATGGCTTATCTTAGCAATTTTGTAAGAACTTCTTTATCACTTCTTTCCTTTTCTTTAACAGAAAGTAAGAAATGCTTTGGTAAAATCAGGGGCGTAAACGAAAAGTTTAACTTGATTTTTTAACTTAGGATATAAGGAGATGGGAATATGAATATATTGGTAACTCTTAACAGCGGATATGTTTTGCCGCTTTGCACAATGCTTAAATCGCTTTCTTATTCAAACGAGGGAACGGATATTGATTTATATATCGTTCATTCGTCGCTTACTCTTGCCGATTTTCAGAAAATCAATGCAGTAACAATAAATACGGATATTTCGCTTCACCCGATAAAGGTTGATAATTCGCTTTTTGACGGTGCGCCGACGTGCAAAAGAATTTCTAAGGAAACTTATTACAGGATTTTCGCAAGCGAGCTTTTGCCAAAGGAGCTTGATAGAATTTTGTATATCGACTGATACTGTTGTGATTAACCGCCTTGACGATTTTTATAATGCAGACTTTGGGAGCAATGTTTTAATCGGCGCCAAGCATTTTGACGGCGCAATAGATATTTGGAACAGAAAAAGGCTCGGTATTAAGCATTCCAAAAGATATATTAACGCAGGAGTTATGCTCTTTAATTTGAAACTTATGCGAGAGCTTTTTTCAAGCGAGAGGGTATTTGATATTATAAAAAAGAAAAAGCCGATACTGTTTCTTGCCGACCAGGACGTAATTAATATTATGTATGACGGCTATATCGGTCTTTATGATGAATATGTTATTAATCTTGACGAGCGTTGCTTTGCAAGGCTTTTGAATAAAGAGTCTTTTGAAAAGGCAAAGGAATATGTGGACGAGCACACCGATATTATTCATTTTAACGGTAAATTCAAGCCGTGGAAAAGTGACTATAAGGGTGAGCTTGACGGATATTGGCATCACTTTGACCGTATGCCGAACTACAAGGCAAGGAGGTATTACAGTGAAACGGCTTAAAAAATATTTCAAGCTTCCGCCTAAAAATGTTTGCATAATTTACGGTGTTGCAATCGCTGTTATTCTTATTGCATTTTTGTCGGTTTATTTTACATTCGGCAAGCAGCTTACTGCTTTTGTTTCGAATACTCAAAATTTTAATGCGTGGCTTGCACAGTATAAAAGTCTCAGTGCGGTAATATTTATTCTTATCCGTGCGTTTCAAACCGTTATTAAAATTATCCCTGCCGAACCGCTTGAAATTGCCTCAGGCTATGCATTCGGCACTTGGGGCGGACTTTTTTACTGTTCGTTAGGAACTTTTTTAGGCTCACTCGTGATTGTTTTTCTTTCAAAGACTTTCGGTCAGGCGTTTATCGGCGCTTTTGTAAATGAAAAACAGTTTAAACAGCTTAAAATAATCAGCAATAGCAACAATCAAAATCTGTTTTTATGGATATTTTATCTTGTTCCCGGAACGCCGAAGGATATTTTTACATATATTGTTTCGGCAACGGATATTAATTTAGTCAGATTTTTTGCGATAACAACGATAGCCCGTATTCCGTCAATAATTACATCCACAATCTGCGGCAATGAGCTTATGCATAACAATATGAAAACGGCAGCAACTGTGTTTGTGCTCACGGCAGTTTTGTCGGGAATATGCGCAATTATTTATAAAAAGCATAATGATAAGAAAATAAAAGTGGCTTGAACATTATGTTCAAGCTGTTTTTATTTTGGTGGGGTGAAAAATTCGCATAAAAAATGAGGCGACCAATGGTCGCCCCTACGGTGTTTTGAATAACTTATTATCCGTTGCCGCCTGATTGTGGCATATAACGGTAAAGCTCAAGCGCAAGCTTGTTGACAGGGAGCGTTTGAACAACAACCTTGCCCGGCCCCGTTACAATTGTGTTGAAAAGTCCTTCGCCGCCAAAGAAAATGTTTTTAGCACCCTTAACGGTTTGAATATCCATACTGCAAGTGCCGTCCATAATTGCGAGATGGCCTGTGTCAAGAACAAGCTGTTCGCCGGCTTGAAGATCATATTCAACGGTAGAGCCGTCAAGCTCAACAAAGAGGACTCCCTCGCCTTCAAATTTCTGCATAATAAAGCCTTCACCGCCGAAAAGGCCTGCACCAAGGGCTTTTTTGAAATAAATTGACATATTAACACCCGGTGTAGATGCTAAAAATGCACTTTTTTGGCAAATGACAGATTGACCCGGATGAATTTCAACGGCACGGATGTTGCCTGGGCAACAGCTTGTAAATGAAATCATACCTTCTCCGCCACGGCAGGTGTACCTGTTTTGGAACATTTTGTCACCTGAAAAGAGCCTGCCAAAAGCTTTTCCGAGGCCGCCGTTTGTTGTGGTTTCCATAACCATATTAGGCGTCATCCAACTCATTCCGCCGCCCTCTGTAATCATCTGCTCACCGTCTTGCAAATGGCAAATAACAGCAGGGAACGGAGTTCCTTTAATTTCGTATTGCATAAATCTTCTCCTTACTTTTCTGAATTATATTATAGATAATAAACCCATTAGCATAATTTTATCTATAAAACTCCAAAAATATAATATCATATATATACTATTTAATCAATATGTTTAAAAAATATTTATTAAAATTGCATATTGAATATATCTTTTTATAGGTATATAATTACATTGAAATTAATATATACTTTCGGGAGAAAATTATGAAAGATTTTTTAGATAAAGATTTCCTGCTTGAAAGCGATGCGGCAAAGAAGCTTTTCCACGAATATGCTGAGAAAATGCCGATTTGCGATTATCATTGCCATTTAAGTCCGAAGGAAATCTATGAAAATAATCAGCCAAACAATATTTCCGATTTATGGCTTTCGGGCGACCACTACAAATGGAGAGCAATGCGTTCTTGCGGTGTTGAGGAAAAATATTGCACAGGCGACGCAAGCCCTAAAGAAAAATTTGAGAAATTTGCATATACTTTGCAATATTGCATAGGCAATCCTCTTTATCATTGGGCGCATATAGAACTTCAAAGATATTTTGGAATTGATACTCCGCTTAACGCAAAAACTGCGGATGATATTTATGAGCGTGCAAATAAGGCAATTGCCAATGGTGATTTTGCTCCTCAAAGCCTTATTACAAAAAGCAATGTCAAGGTTGTTTGCACAACGGACGACCCTGTTGACGATTTAAAATATCACAAGCTTTTAAAGAACGTTGACGGCTTTGATTGCAAGGTTTTGCCGACTTTCAGACCTGACAAGGCGCTTAATATTCACCTTGACGGCTTTGCAGATTATATTAAAGAACTTGGCAAGGTATCGGGTGTTGAAATTAAAACGGTTGACGACGTGATTTGTGCGCTTTTAAAGAGAGTTGAATATTTCCATTCGGTAGGATGCCGTGTGTCTGACCAAGCGTTTGACTGCCCGCCTTATGCACCGGCAGGCAAGGATGAGGTTAATGCTGTATTTAATAAAGCTATGAACGGCGAAAAGCTTACAGATTATGAATGTAACGTATATAAAACCCCGATTGTTATTGCTCTTGGTGAAAAATATCATGAGCTTGGCTGGACTATGGAGGTTCATATCGGCGCAATGCGTAATAACAATACGCTTATGTTTAATAAAATCGGCGCAGATACCGGCTTTGACTCGGTAGCGACGATAATATTGCTAAGCCGCTTTCAAGGCTTCTTGACGCTCTTAATATCAACAATAAACTGCCAAAGACTATTTTGTTTAATCTTAATGATAAGGACAATATTGTTCTTGCAACTATGCTCGGCAATTTCCAATCAAGCGATGCTGAATCTAAAATTCAATTCGGCCCTGCTTGGTGGTTTTTGGATACAATGGACGGTATGACTGCTCAAATGAAATCTCTTGGCAACCTCGGAGTTTTGGGCAAGTTTGTCGGAATGGAAACGGACAGCCGTTCGTTTACCTCTTACGGCAGGCACGAATATTTCAGAAGAATTATGTGTAACCTTATCGGCTCTTGGGTTGAAAAGGGTATGTATGCATACGATGAGGATATCCTTAAGGAAATTGTTGAGGGTATTTCATATAACAACGCTATTAAATATTTCAATTTTGAATAATATGGAGGAACATTATGAATCTTAATTTAAGACCTAAAGAGGAATGTACTTTTGATGAAATTTCACTTGGCGAAATTATGCTTAGGCTTGACCCGGGTGAGGGCAGGATTAAAACTGCCCGTTCTTTCCGTGCTTGGGAAGGCGGCGGAGAATATAACGTTGCAAGAGGACTTCGCCGTTGCTTCGGTTTAAGGACAAGTGTTGTTACCGCTTTTGCGGAAAATGAAGTTGGCTATCTTATGGAGGACCTTATTCTTCAGGGCGGTGTTGATACTTCCCTTATTAAGTGGGTACCGTATGACGGTATCGGCAGAAACGTAAGAAACGGTATTAACTTTACAGAGCGTGGCTTTGGTATTCGTGGTGCTGTCGGCGCTTCCGACAGAGGCAATACTGCTGCCTCTCAAATTAAGCCGGGAGATATTGATTGGGATTATATTTTCGGTACACTCGGTGTTCGCTGGCTTCATACAGGCGGTATCTATGCAGCTCTTTCTGAGGACAGCGCAAATACTGTTATTGAAGCAGTTAAAAAAGCTAAGCAGTACGGTACAATTGTATCTTATGACCTTAACTACCGTCCGTCACTTTGGAAGGGTATCGGCGGTCAGGCTAAGGCGCAAGAGGTCAATAAGGAAATCGCAAAGTATGTTGACGTTATGATTGGTAACGAGGAGGACTTTACTGCTTCTCTTGGCTTTGAGGTTGAGGGCAACGATAAAGACCTTAAGTCGCTTAATATGGACGGTTACTACAAGATGATTGAAACCGTTACAAAGGCTTATCCTAATTTTAAGGTTATTGCTACAACCCTTCGTACAGTTAAGACTGCAACAGTAAACGATTGGAAAGCAATCTGCTGGGCTGACGGAAAGATATATAATTCAATTGAATTTCCGGGTCTTGAAATTATGGACCGTGTAGGCGGCGGTGACTCTTTCGCTTCAGGTCTTGTTTACGGTCTTATGACTTATGAGGATGCGCAAAAAGCAGTTAATTACGGCGTTGTTCACGGCGCACTTGCAATGACTACACCGGGCGATACCTCAATGGCTTCTCTTAAAGAGGTTGAGGCTAAGGTAAACGGCGGCTCTGCAAGGGTTCAGAGATAACGTCGTCGCAAACTACGTATCACTCAAAATCTGCCGTACAGCAGTGCGTCAGATGTTGTTTAACAGAGGCAATTAATAATAAAATCATAGGAGATATAATTATGTCAAATAAAATTGAAACACTTGCAAAAATTCAAGAGGTCGGCATTGTTGCAGTAGTTCGTGCTACTTCAATTGAGCAGGCTGAAAAAATTACAGACGCTTGTATTGCCGGCGGTGTTGCAGCTATTGAGCTTACTTTTACCGTTCCTCACGCAGACAAGCTTATCGAAGCTATGAGGGCTAAATATTCAAGCGGCGAAATCATTATCGGCGCAGGCACCGTTATGGATGCGGCTACTGCACGTATTGCTATTTTGGCAGGCGCAGAATATATCGTTTCTCCATACTTTGACCCTGAAACAGTTAAGACCTGTAACCGTTACGGTATTCCGTCAATGCCTGGTATTTACACTCCTACAGAGGCTGTTCACGCTATGGAATGCGGCGCAGACGTGCTTAAGGTATTTCCGGGCGATATCGCAACTCCTTCATTTATTAAGGATATTCACGGTCCTATTCCTAATGCGGTTATGATGCCGTCGGGCGGTGTTGACGTTGATAACGTTAAGGATTGGATTAAGGCAGGCGCAGTAGCAGTCGGCGCAGGTTCATCTCTTATCAAAGGCGCTAAAACAGGCGATTATGATTTGATTACCGAAACAGGTAAGCTCTTTGTTGAAAGAATTAAAGAAGCAAGAGCAGAGATGAAGAAATAAAATTGCTGATAAATATGAGGCGACCAATGGTCGCCCCCTACGATACGTCGAAAGAAATAACGTGTTTGAATGAATTTCTTTGAAATTCATAATAAACACATTAGTTATCACTTGCTACGAACAGTACACTGTACTGTTTCTCCCAAATTCACAAGTGAATTTGGAGCCACGTGCTCTTGTGCTTCGCACAATTCACTCCTCTTCCCAAAAGCTTGCA
>ENA-OQIO01000365-OQIO01000365.1-human-gut-metagenome-genome-assembly--contig:-NODE-365-length-24699-cov-5.263511_pt1 | contig 24699 bp, 31 predicted proteins | sample MGYA00242573_ERZ504737 | MGnify/ENA primary metagenome ERZ504737 (study PRJEB26092, sample SAMD00036203) | human gut metagenome | host: Homo sapiens | study: EMG produced TPA metagenomics assembly of...
CAAATCACGCCGGGTGCGCTATCGAATCTGTTGTACATCATATGCGGCAAGGTTGCCGGGCGCTGCAAAAACTGTTTTGCACGGGGTTTACCTGCATGATTGTTGCTGCGATGGCTTAGCGATGTTGTCGAGCAGTCATCCAAGTGTACAGGCCCATGGCGGCGTAGCCGATTGCGGTATAGGCAACCCCATGGAACGCAAGGTCCTGGCTGCCCTCGACCTTGAGGGGAAACAGGACCGCGGGTCCGATTCCGAGCGCCGCGGGTACCCAGAAGAGCGTCCTCGCGGAGTTTGCGGCGAGCAGGCCGAGGGCGATCGCAGTTACGGGGAGCACGAGTAGATCAGCGCCATCATGGCGATCATACCGGCATCGGATGGGACGAAGCTCACCAGGAGGGCGGGGATTGCCCAGCAGGCGCCAACGATTGCGATCAATGCGATGAGGGACGCGCGTACGGTGACGTTCATGGGGCACCTGCTAACGGGAATCGCCCCCATTCTGGCATACATCTTCAGAATGGGGGCTAAGGGGGATACCATTTCGGGGAACGGGCGCGTACCCGCGCTTTTAACTCAGCATCTTGCGAGCATGCCGATGCCGACGCCCACCAGTCCGCCGGCGATGGCGCCGATGATGATCTGCACCGCGTTGCGCGTGCCTTGACCCAAGGGTTCATCTCGCGCTCACGGCGCCCCTCGAGCGTGTCGCGATCGACCTGCTCGCCGCGCTAAACGCCAACACCTCGCGGTACGTGACGAGGTCGTGCTGCTTCTTCATGCGTTCCATATACACGAACGCCACGAGCATCACGACGAGCGCCACGGCGGCAAACGCCGCGGTGGGCGCGATGTGCATGCCCCAGCCCCATTCGAGCTGGAACGCCGCCCACGCGCTCAGCACCAAAAACACGACCGCGCTCACGACCGTGATTGTGGAGAGGGCGTTGTACTTCTTGACCGCTTCGTTCATTACCTGTGCCATGGTTTCCACATCTCCTTTGATGAGGGAGTCCACGGTCACCCCGAACACGTTGGAAAGCAGCAGCAGGCTCTGGACATCCGGATACGTACGGCCGCACTCCCAGTTGCTGATGGTCTGGCGCGACACGTAGATGCGCTCCGCCAGATCGTCTTGGGACAGTCCGAGCTCCGTGCGATGCTCCTTGATGTGCGAGCCCAGCTCCATGCGTTTGCTCCCTAGAGGGTCGGGGTGACCCCTGTCGAGAGCCACCATGTCATTGACGCGAGCATCGTACCATCAAAGGTCTTTATATTTGACCCCCACGGGGCAAAATCGAGCTGTCAAATGGCTTTATATACGACATCTAGCTGGGAAAAGAACGGTCCCCAAAGGCGGATGCCTCCGGGGACCGGTTGGTGCGTATAGAGGGGGCGAGCTTGCTTTGGGTTGGTGTTGGCCCCGCCGTTCGGCTCGACTTTGGAGCGGCGGGGCTCAGCTCTGCCTCGACCGCGGCGCGGGGCGCGGCTTTGTCCCGACGTCGGCAGCGGCCGAGCCCTGTCTTCCAGCTTAGCCCTCCTCGCCTTTGGGTGCGTCCTTGGACGAGGGCTCTTTCTTCGGCAGCCTTCCCGCGCGTTTGAGGGCGTCTCGCAAGATCCATTCCACCTGACCGTTGGCGCTGCGCATCTCATCGTCCGCCCAGCGTTGGACGGCCTCCCAGATAGCGGGGTCTATACGGAGTGGATACTGCTTGCGTGCCATGACGTGCCTTCTTGTCGAATGTGCAATTCTGCACCCGTCCCAAATTACTCATTGGTGTTGGGGTTAGTACAGCGAGCCTGCGTTGAGCACCGGGTGCGCCTCGGATTCACCGCAGAGCACCACCATGAGGTTGCTGGCCATCTGCGCCTTGCGCTCGTCGTCCAGCTCGATGGTGCCGCCGGCGGCCATCTCCTTCACGGCCATGTCGACCATGGAAACCGCGCCCTCGACGATCTTCTTGCGCGCGGCGATGACGGCCTCGGCCTGCTGGCGGCGCAGCATCGCCTGGGCGATCTCGGGGGAGTAGGCAAGATGGGTGAGGCGGGCGTCGTCGACATCCACGCCGGCGGGTGCCAGGCGCATCGCGAGCTCGCGGCGCAGGGCTTCGGAGACCTCTTCCACATTGGCGCGCAGCGTGATGGCGCCGGCGGCATCGGACTCGTCCTCAAGATGGTCGTAGGCGTACACGCTCGCCACGTGGCGCAGCGCCGTCTCGGCCTGCATGGCGACATAGCTCTGGTAGTCGTCGACGTCGAAGAGCGCCTTGGCGGTATCGGCGACGTGCCACACCACGACGGTTGCGATCTCGATGGGGTTGCCCATTTTGTCGTTGACCTTCAGGCGCTCGCCATTCAGGGTGCGCACGCGGGTGGAGATAGTGGTGGGGTTGCCCTTGGCGGCCTTCTGCGCCGCGGCCTTGGCGGCCTTGGAATCGCTCATCTCGAGCTCGATCATCTCGCCGATCCCGGCCGATCCGCCCATGCTCTTGCTAAAGAACGGGTTGGCCCAGAAGAAGCCCTCGTCGCGGACGGTGCCCACGTACTTGCCGAACAGGATGCACACGCGCGCCTGGCCGGGCTGCAGCGAGAAGAATCCGTTGAGTGGGATGAACCACAGGCAAAACGCGAGGATGCTGAGGCCGAGCCCCCATCCGTAGACTGCGGGTGCGTCGACGCCGTCGGGCGTGCTCGCGAGCCCGATGGTGCTCCAGATAAAGAGGCCGATGATGACGATGAGCGCCACCGCCACGGCGACGAGCATGCCGTAGCCCGACTTGGCCTTGAGTTGCTTTTCCACGCTCATTGTGAGTTCCTTTCATGACTGCGCCGGCGTTTGCGTGACGTCCCCGGCGCCGCGCTCCAGATTGCGATGGGGAGGAGGCGAGTCCCCGAGCAGTCCGTGCGACTGCTGATTGCATTGTGATATCACATTGAGACCAAGTCAAGGAGAATCGGATGCCGTCTCTCATGGCATAAGTGGTTCGGGGCGCCCGGCATCTACGCTCCGTAGGGGTCTTCCTGTTGCATCTTGGCTCGCAAGTCCCTATAATAGCTCCACTCACGGCTGAAGGTTTACCTCTAGATTTGGAAAGGAGAGCTGCACCATGCTTGCTTCCATGAGGATTTGGCTCTAGCCACGGTCGCGTGAGCGACCGGTACTTCGCTGCATACCACCGATCGCATCAAAGGATTATTCCATGACACAACCGAATCCCTGCGCTTCTTGGAAGCGCTCGCTCGCCATCGTCTGGATCGGCGAGTTCTTCTCCGTGCTCACGAGCTCCATTCTGCAGATGGGTCTCATCTGGCACGTCACCCTCACCACCGGCTCCGCGAGCGCCTGTCGTTCGTGAGCCTGGCGGCCTTCTTGCCCATGGCGCTCCTCGGCGCCTTCGCGGGCACCATCGTGGACCGCACGTCCATCAAGCGTCTCATGATCGGCGCCGATCTCTTCATCGCGGCCGTGAGCCTCACGCTTGTCTTCGGCTCGCTTCGGGGCGACCTTTCTGTCGCCGTTGTGGCGGCGGTGCTGTTCGTCCGTGCGCTGGGCAGCACGCTCCATACGCCCGCCTTCAACGCGCTCACACCGCTCATCGCCCCGCCCGAGGTGCTCGGCAAGCTGGCGGGCATGCTGCAGTTCATGCAGTCGGGTAGCTATATCATCGGCAACGCCATCGCCGCGGTGGTCTACCCGGCGTTTGGTCTGACTTCATGATCGCGCTCGATGTCGCCGGCGCGGTGCTCGCGAGCATCGCGGTGGCGACCTCCGGCATCAAGACGCCGGCGCCCGAGCGCCATACGCCCGAGGAGAACGCCGAGCGTCGCACCACGCGGTGCGGGCCTTCCTATTGGAGACGGCCAACGGGTACCGCGAGCTCAAACGCCATCACGGTCTGTTCGCCATGCTCTGGATCGGCTTCGCCTTCTCGGTCCTGTTCTCGCCCATATCCGCGCTGTTCCCGCTCATGGTGTTCGACCATTTTGGGGGTACCACTACGCAGTCGGCTATCGCGGAGATCGCGTTCTCGGTCGGCATGATCGCGGCGAGCGGCTGGATCGGGGCGACGGGTGGCCTTAAGAACCGCGCGCTTTCGTGCACGCTGGCCATCGGCCTCTTCGGAGCGGGCACGCTCGCGGGCGGCCTCGTGCCCCTTCCGCGCTCGTTGTGTTTCTGGGGCTTACGTTCGCGATGGGGGTCTCGAGTCCGCTGTACAGCGCGCCGCAGATGGCGCTCATGCAGGAGCGCGTCGATCCCGAGTGCATGGGCCGCGTCTTCGGCCTGTACGGAGCGGTCTGCAGCTGGGCCATGCCCGTGGGGCTCGTCGCATCGACCTTGTTCGCGGACGCCATCGGCGTAAGCGCGTGTTTCGTGCTCATCGGTGCTGCAATGGTGATCCTAGCAGGCATCACCTGGGCGATCCCGAGCATCCGCAAGATTGGGTAGCGCTCTGGCGGAGTGCGTTTCGTTTCGGACGGCTCGTAGGGTCGCTGCGACGTGAAGGGTGGTCGACGGTGCGCCTGCGAGGGCGCCGTCGACCACCCTTTTGTTTAATTCGTCTGGCCCGGCGCCGATCATCATCTGTTCGCCGGGCGATTGCGATGCCGCCGCTTGCCGATACGCGGTCCTTACGTTGTGCGCATCCCATCGTTCTGGCAGCGTTTCCTGCAGTTAATCTCCAGAGCCCGAGGCGGTGGCCCCTATGAGTAATCTGCTCGAATCCATTCTGCGCGTCGGTATGACCGTGTTCATCGTCGGCCCGCTCACTGCATGGGTCGCCCGCCGCGGCGCGCGCGAGCGCAGCGAGGCAACGGACAGCTCGATTGCTTCACGGTGCGCATGCCCGCAGCCATCCGCACGATCATCGCCTGCTGCGCCGTCGCGTTCGAACTGCTCATGCTGGGTGTCTACGTCTGGCAGGGCGTCTCGCTGGGCGAGTGGGACCACGAACTTGTGTGGTTCGGTCATGCCATGGCGCTCGCGGGTATGGCTATCTGGGCCTTGCTGAGCATCCCGCGTATCGACGTGGACGGTGGGCGCATTCTCTCGCGTAACGCCTTCGGCATCCGCAAGGAGACGACGTTTGGCAACATCACCCGTGCAACGCTTCACGCGCAGATGATGAGGATCGACCTGTTCGAGGGCGACCGGAAGTTCTGCTCGATAAGCCTCGAGGGGGTGTGCTCGCTCAACCTCCTCGCCCGTCTGGAGGAAGAGGGCATCGAAGTCTCGGACGCCGTCGACGGTCCCATGACCAAGGCGGGCCTGTGTTGGTCTGTCATCAAGCCGTTGACGATTGTTTTCAACGGCATGGCCCTCGTCTTCTCGCTCGTCCTCGCCTTCATGGCGGTCTTCACCGACGAGGGTGCGCGCCTGCTCGTGCTCATCCCGTTCCTGTTCCTGTTCATAGGGGGGTTCCTGCCCCTGCTCATGCTCGGCATGCCGGCCCGCGGCATCCTCGAGATCGGCAGGCAGGAGCGCGCGCTCGGTTTCTCCTTCTCCGAGGAGATGGCAAGCCGAGGTGCCACGGGTACTTCGCTTGTCGATGACGATTGGTTCATCGAGATCAGCAACGCCCGCGTCGTGGCGTTTCGCCGCGATTACCTCAAGAAGATCACGGCGCACGAGAACAGCGAGAGCGGCGACCGCTGCACGGTGACCACGAGGGGTGGTCGCAAAATCAAGGTGTATGCAAGCGGGCAGCACGCTCGAGGACCTGCGCACGTGGTTCAAACAGGGTGCCAAGGTCAGAAGCACACTCGACCGCGCGGGGGACGCACTCGAGGCGACCGTTTGATTGGGTTGCCTGCCAAGGATCCAAAACGGAAGGGGCGCTGTCGGCGCCCCTTGTCATACCAGGCCCGCTGGCCAGCGAGAGGCCTGCAGGTCGACATGTCCGTTGGCGAGGAAGGCAACGCCTTCGTCCTCGAGCAGTGTGCGCTGCGCCTCGGGCCCACCGAAGGCGAACCCCTCCGCGAGGCGTCCGTCGGCGAATACGATGCGATGACAGGGGATGGTGCCGGGTTCCGGATTGACGTGCAGGGCGTATCCCACGTATCGGGCTCGACGGGGCTCACCAACGAGCTTGGCGATCTGGCCATATGTGGCAACCATGCTGCAGGGCACCTGGCGTACCATGTCGTATACGCGGTTGAAGAATCCGTCGGTGTCCCGGTCTGCCATGCCGCCCTCACTTTCAATCGATATCGCCATTGTAGTCAAGAAAGGCGCCCCACATGCGCGGGGCGCCATTCCAAAGAGGTGTTGCGCGAGGGGAGGGAAGGCGCAACGTTCGTGTCGAAGGTCTTTAATTCGCCTGTGCCTTCATTAAGTTAACTATAGCTAATTCTCTGAGACCCAAGTCGTAGACCGACGAGCACACAGCCTCTCCATAAGTTAATCAAGGGTTACAAATAGAAAGACACAGTGACATGTGGTCGTTGGGGTTCAAGGAATCGCTCGATGAGTTCGGAGAACGCACCCTCAGTCCCAGCCGTTTCAAGGACGACATCGCAATACGGCCGCACGTCTCGGTGACATTCGCCACGCCGACGCCCAGTCCCGCCGCCTTGATCATGGAGAGGTCGTTTGCGGAATCACCAACGGCGATGACCTCGGACATCGGAATTCCCAGCATATCGGCAAGGCGCGTGAGCCCCGTCCTTTGTCAACGCCTGCGGGCATGAGTTCGAGGTAGCGCTTGGAGGAGAAGGTGATGTCAACGCCGAGTCGCTCGGCCATCGGCGCGAGCTTGCGGCCCAATTCCTGCAGCTCATCGAAGTCCCAGTCGACGTACAGGATCTTCACGATGCCACGGCCTTCAAGGAATGAGAGGTCGGGATGGTCAGATCCGCGAAAATGAGTGACCCCGGTGATCGATTCCAGATAGTCGCGCTCCCGTGTGGGTGCGTCATTCACGAACACGTGGCCGTCGGCGACGTTGACGTGCATGCAGAGTCCGAGTTCGAGCCCCTTTGCATAGATCGCGTTCGCGCATTCGTTGGAAAGGCCGCAGGTGGTGAGCGGGGTGGGGTCTCCCACGCGGTTGATGAAGCCGCCGTTATAGGAGAGCACATAGCCGTCTTCGATCAGCTCGCGGGCCTCCCCCGAGAAGTTGTCCATGATAGAGGAATACCATCGCCCGCTCGAAGGACGAACAGCACACCGAGCTCCCTCATGCGTTTGAGTGCTCGGAGATTGGACGCCGGGATGGCGTGGTCGGCATCGAGAAACGTCTCATCCATATCGCTGGCAACAAGTCGGTACATGCAATCCCCCATACAACGTAAAAAACGAGGCGGGCTTATTATCGCCCACCTCGTAAGACCTTGGCTATGTCGAAGGCGTGGACACGTGAAGATGGCCCATTCGCGTGTCGCGGCGCGTTTCCGCGAGCCGGATGGCTTAGTACACCATTCCCATGGCTTCGCGTACCTCGGCGAGCGTGGCCTCGGCGACCTCGTTAGCGCGGCGGTTGCCTCGTGCAGGACGTCCTTGACGTAGTCCATATCCTGCACGAGCTCCTTGCGGCGCGCGCGGATGGGGGCGAAGTGCTCGTTCACGCTCTCGGTGACGTACTTCTTGAGCGCGCCTGCGCCGCCCATGCCGATCTCCTCGGCGATCTCGACCTCGGAGCGGCCGGTGCAGATGGCGGCGGTGGAGAGCAGGCCGGACACACCGGGACGGGCTTCGGGGTCGAACGTGATCATGCGCTCGCCGTCGGTCTGGCTCTTCTTGATGCGCTTGGCCGTCTCCTCGGCGGTCATGGAGATGTTGATGCGTTGCCGTAGGACTTGCTCATCTTGCGCCCGTCAAGGCCGGGCAGCAGCGGAGTGTCGGACAGCAGCGCGTCGACCTCGGGGAACACCTTGCCGTAGCGGTTGTTGAACTTGCGTGCGATGGTGCGGGTGAGCTCGATGTGCGGCAGCTGGTCGCGCCCGACCGGCACCACGTTGCCCTTGCAGAACAAGATGTCGCACGCCTGGTGCACGGGGTAGGTGAGCAAAAGGCCGGTGAGCTCATGGCCGCTGGCCTCCATCTCGGCCTTGACGATGGGGTTGCGCTGCAGCAGGGCCTCGGAGACGAGCGACAAGAACGGCAGCATGAGCTGGTTTGCCGCGGGCACGGCGGAGTGCGTGTAGATCATCGTCTTGTCGGGGTCCAGGCCGCAGGCCAGGTAGTCGATGACCATGTTGTAGACGTTGTCCTGGATGTTGTCGGTGCTGTCGCGGTCGGTGATGACCTGGTAGTCGGCGATGAGCACGTTGGTGTGCACGCCCATGTCCTGCAGCTCGACACGGCTCTTGAGCGTGCCGAAGTAGTGGCCGAGGTGCAGGCGGCCGGTGGGGCGGTCGCCGGTGAGCATGGTGTACTTCTCGGGGTGCTGCGGCAGGTCGGCGCGGATCTGGTTGCTGCGCTCGAGGCTGACCTCATAGCTGAGCTCGTTGGGCATGCTGTCTCCTTTTGGGTTGAGTGCCTGGCCGGCATTGTCGGTCTTGGTTGAAGATGAAGCTACCAGAGAAACGGCGTCTCTTGCCGGAATCAACGATGGTTTTCGCCGTGTCGTCCCGCAGGGTCGTTTCCCTTCTTGGGAAGGAGCCCCTCGATATGCTCGAGCCGCTCCTCATGGGCACGTGCGCCGCGCGCTCCTCGGCGGCGAAAGCGGGGTCTTCGGGCGTGACGATCTCATCTCGCTGTCGACTCCGGTTCCACCGCGACGGCGCTCCTGAGCCTGCTCGTCGACAAGCCGGTGACTATCTACACCACCAACGGCTATGCATGTCGGTTTACGGGCGAGCTTGCTGCTAAGGTGGTGGTAATTGGCGGCGACTTCAACCCCGTTACCTGCTCGCTCACCGGTCCTATGGTTGAGAGCGCGCTGCGCGAGCTGTACTTTGACCGGGCGTTTATAGGTGTCAACGCGGTGGACGAGGACCGCGGTATCATGACGCCAGGTTATCCCGAGGCTATCAAAAAACGTATCGTGATGCAGAATTCCCAGGCGAGTTACGTACTCGCCGATAGCTCCAAGTTCCACGTGTTTTCAAATGTAAAGGTGTGCGACCTGGAGGGCTTTACTGTTATTTCCGACAAGCGCGACGCCAAAATCGGCGAACGCGTCAAAATGATCACGGCCTAGGACACTGGGGCATCGCATCTTGCCCTCAAGCCGTTGCCCACGTAACGAAGCGTGGGGCAAATGTGCGCCCCATTCCTGATTTGGGGACTAGCTTAGTTCGTCGGCTATTTGGTGCTCGTAGAAGGCTTCTACTACGGCGTTAAAGTCGCGGGCGAAGTCTTCCATGGTTCCACGCCAGGTGGCTCGGCCGGGCTTTCCTTGGCCCACATAGGCGGTTTGAATGCCGCAGTCGGGGCTGGGGAAATCGCGCTTGGGGTCGTTGCCCACCATGAGGACCTCATGTGGCTCGAGCCCCATGACCTGCAGCTGCTCTAGATAATATGTGGCATCGGGCTTGCAGCGCGTGGCGTTGCCCATGTGCGTTACGAGCTCGAAGGGCGCGTCTGTCAGCTCGCCCCAGCCATGCGGCACTCGATGGCCCCTTGGGGAAAGCTGGGGTTGGTGAAGAGCGCACAGCGCAGCCCCGCGTCCTGTACGGCTTGAAGCGCGGCGTGCGCACCCGGCATGGCTTTTGCGTTGATCATGTCATCGTTCTTGTACGGCAGAACTTCGTGATCGTAGTAGGTAAACGCCTCGTAGATAAGTGGGTCCGAGAGGCAAATGCCGCACCGGCGCTCGACCTCGGTCTGGTAAAACTCAAGATTGGTGCGATTGTCCGTGCTGCTGCGGCGATTGGCGTTGAGGTCGACCAGGATGGTGCCGAGGCGCGCCATCGTGCCCCCGCGGCTGCGACGTCCGATATCCGCGAGCATCGACGAGACATCCTTAAAATAGCGAAGGATGAACGCGTTGAGGTTGATGCTAAGAAGCGTCTCGTCCATATCGAAAACGACTGCTTTGAGCACGCGGGCACCTTTCTCGAAAAATCGTTCCAGAATCGTATGTCTGGGATACTTTACCCCAAAGCAGTGTGCCTAGCTGCTCATCGTCAACTTGTGGAGACAGTCGTTCACAAGATTACGAAAAAGTCTCCACACGAGTAAAAAATCGCAGTTCACGCTTGAAATCGAACTCATTTCCCCGTAACCTATACGAACGTGATTGCATAAGCGTCACATTAGTATCTGTCGGCTCCCGAGTGTTCCTAAACGTTGTGTGCTTGTCGCACCCTTCTGTAGGTCCTAGCAATCGGGGCCCCGTAGTTCGAAAGGGGTCCACCTTTGAGTGAGATTCAGAACTCGTCCATTTTCTCTCTTGACGATGTCAACGAGGAGGAGATGAACAACCTCATCGACGGTACGATTACCGACTTTGATGAGGGCGATCTCGTTAACGGCACTGTCGTTAAGATCGAGCATGACGAGGTGCTCGTTGACATCGGATTCAAGTCCGAGGGCGTTATCCCGGTCCGCGAGCTGTCCATCCGCAAGGACGCTAACCCTGCAGACATCGTTGCACTCGGTGATCCCATCGAGGCCCTGGTTCTCCAGAAGGAGGACAAGGACGGTCGTCTGGTCCTGTCCAAGAAGCGTGCCGAGTACGAGCGTGCTTGGAACCGCATCGAGGAGAAGTTCAACTCCGGCGAGAACGTCGAGGGCGAGGTTATCGAGGTTGTCAAGGGCGGCCTGATCCTCGACATCGGCCTGCGTGGCTTCCTGCCCGCTTCCCTCGTCGACCTCCGTCGCGTCAAGGACCTCACCTCTTACATGGGCACCCGCATCGAGGCCCGCGTCATCGAGATGGACCGCAACCGCAACAACGTTGTCCTCTCCCGTCGCGTCGTGCTCGAGGAGTCCCGTAAGGCCGAGCGCTCCGAGATCCTGTCCAAGCTCAAGTCTGGCATGCGTCTCCAGGGCACCGTTTCCTCCATCGTCGACTTCGGCGCCTTCGTCGACCTCGGCGGTATCGACGGCCTCATCCACATCTCCGAGCTCTCCTGGAACCACGTCAACCATCCTTCCGAGGTTGTCAAGGTCGGCCAGGAGGTCGAGGTCGAGGTTCTCGACGTCGACCTCAACCGCGAGCGCATCTCCCTGGGTCTCAAGCAGACCACCGAGGATCCGTGGCGCGCACTGGTCAAGAAGTACCCCGTCGGCGCTATCGTCGAGGGCACTGTGACCAAGCTTGTCCCGTTCGGCGCTTTCGTCGACCTGGGCGAGGGCATCGAGGGCCTGGTGCACATCTCCGAGATGGCCAACAAGCACGTGGACCAGCCTTCTCAGGTCACCCACGTTGGCGACAAGGTTCAGGTCAAGGTCATGGAGATCGACCTCGACCGTCGTCGTATCTCCCTGTCCATGAAGTCCGCTGCTGAGACTCTGGGCGTTGAGATCGAGGTTACCCCGCTGCCTTCCGAGAAGAAGGACGAGGAGACCGACGCCGAGTAAATCGGTTTGACGATCACTTGTTTTAAGGGATCCGTCCGTAATGGACGGGTCCCTTTTTGCATTTGCTGCTGAGGTGCGCGATGTCGTCCGCGCGCAATGCTGCCGGGCTGTCCACAGGCTATTGGATTGTCGGTGCATGAAAAAAGCCGACATCCCGCCTCGGGGAGGAGGCGGGAACACACCGAGTAGACGGAGGGGTGCGGAGCGCGGTCGCGTCTCGACTGACGACGTTGCCCATCGACAGGACCATTGTAGCGCATGGCGGTTCTTGGTTTATCGTGTCGAGCGTTTGCGTTGTGCCATTGCCTGCGGCAACGGTGTGTTACACTTTTGCACTGCTGAGTGGGCCAGACGGTCGCGCGATGTGCTGCTTGCAGTACGCGTGAGGAAAGTCCGGGCTCCAGAGGGCGGGATGCCGGCTAACGGCCGGGCGGAGTGATCCGACGGAAAGCGCCGCAGAAAAGAAGACTCCCACCTGCGCCGCAAGGCGTAAAGGGAAAAGCTGAAACGGTGGTGTAAGAGACCACCAGCGTCGTGGCAACACGGCGGCTTGGCAAGCCCCATCCGGAGCAAGCGCGAATAGGAACGCTATGGGCCGGCCCGGTCCGCGTTCGGGTAGCGTGCGTGGAGCTGCACGGTAACGTGCAGACAAGATAAATGACCGTTCACGACAGAACCCGGCTTATCGGCCCACTTGGCACTTTGTTGACGCTGCGAACCCGTCAGCGCGGCAATCTGCCTTTCAAGCCTTCGGGCATGACCATAAGGTCAATGCCCTCGGCTTTCAAGGCACCTTGCTCGCGCTGACGGGTTCTCGCTTTCGTTGACGGAATCATCGGCGTTGCCATTCTTTTTACTAGGGTTATCGTATTATTGAGGCTGTTTGTTGCCGCGCTTAGTTTTGTTGAGGGGCTTTGTTGGACAGCTATTTTACTCTGCAATCGAATATTGAGGTTTCGGGCGAGTTTGTGGACCGCAAGAGTCGGTTTATTGCCCAGCTGGTCCATATTGAGTCCGAGGACGAGGCGAATGCCTTTATCGAGATGGTTCGCAAGCGTCATTACGACGCTCGACACAATGTTCCCGCGTGGATTTTGGTCGATGGACGCGAGCGCCAGAGCGATGATGGTGAGCCGAGCCGCACGAGCGGTATGCCGACACTCGAGGTGTTGCGCGGTGCGGAGCTCAAAAATGTTTGCTGCGTAGTGACACGCTATTTTGGTGGTACGTTGTTGGGGCCCGGTGGCTTGGTACGCGCCTATACCGCGGCGACGCAGGCGGCGGTGGCCGCGGCTCAGGAGGCCGGGCAGATCGTCGAGATGACGAGTGTCGTGCCTGTTGACGTGCATGTGGCCTATCCGCAGTATGAGCAGGTGCTTCGCTTGGCCCAGGATTCCGGTGCCAAGGTTTCGGATACCGAGTACGCGGATGCCGTGACGATTCATTTGGTGTTTAAGGCGGGGGAGCAGGAGCCGTTTTGCGTTAAGATGCGCGAGCTTATGGCGGGGCGCGAGGAGATTGAGGTCGGCGCTCCCGAATTTGCCGAGTTCTAACGACGACGCCGCGTGCTTTTGGATGAATCCCAAGCGCGCCGGCCATCGTTTTATGTTGTCGCCGTTTACTCGGCGAGCTGCTTTAGCACATCGCAGGCGATGTCGACGCGTCGTCGATGCAGCCGGGGCAGCTGCGGAGCGGACCCTGGTCCGATCCGACGCCTTTGAGCGTACCGCAGACGGTCGTGGTGTTCTTCTCGCCAAAGCGCTTGGCAATCTCGCGCGACAGCTTGTAGGTCTGGCCCTTGGTCTTGGGGTTCTCCATACCGTCGCTCATCACAAAGCCCATGATGGCCACGGCGCCCGAGATGGCGCCGCAGGTCTCGGTCATGCCGCCCATGCCGGCGCCAAAGCCTCGGTGAGGGTAAAGGCGATCTGGGGGTCGAGCCCCACAGCGGGCGCGAGCGTGCAAGCGACAGCCTGGGCGCAGTTAAAGCCGCGGGCGTGGTACTCGGCAGCCTGAGCCTGACAGGCGGTGATGTCGAGCTGGGCTGTATCGATTTGCTTCATCGGTGTCTCCTTGATTACGGTGTACCCGCCTATGGTACCCTTGCTGGCGCATTCGCTTATCGAGACCGCAGTGCATATCTCATTGTTTTTCGCCATCGAACACTTTCTTAAGATTTGGGACAAATAAACCTGATTAATTTGTCCCATAACCTATCGGCGGGATGGGTTGAGAGGGGTGCGGGGTAGCGGTATCGTGAACCGAATAAAAACAAAACCCAAGTAAGGGAGTTGGATATGAGCGAGCAGACCATCGGTACTACATGTGTTCAGGGCGGCTATCACCCTGGAGATGCGGAGCCGCGCCAGGTGCCTATCTACCAGTCCACCACGTGGAAGTATGACACGTCCGAGCACATGGGCAAGCTGTTTGACCTGGAGGAGTCTGGTTACTTCTACAGTCGTCTGCAGAACCCCACATGCGATCTGGTTGCCGCTAAGATCTGTGAGATGGAGGGCGGCACCGCTGCGATGCTCACGAGTTCGGGCATGGCCGCGAACTTCCTCGCGATCTTTAACGTGGCCGGTGCCGGCGATCACGTGGTCGCGAGCTCCGCCATCTACGGCGGTACCTACAACCTGTTGGCTCACACCATGGGTCGTATGGGCTTGACCTGCACGTTCGTTGCCCCCGACTGCACCGACGAGGAGCTCGAGGCAGCTTCCAGCCCAACACCAAGCTTGTCTTTGGCGAGACGATTGCTAACCCCGCCCTTGCCGTGCTCGATATTGAGCGCTTTGCCAAGGCCGCGCACGACCACGGCGTACCGCTGATGGTCGACAACACCTTCCCGACGCCCGTGATGTGCCGTCCCTTTGAGTGGGGCGCCGACATCGTCACGCACTCCACCACTAAGTACATGGATGGCCATGCGGCCTACCTGGGTGGCGTGATCGTCGACCATGGCCAGTTTGACTGGATGGCCCATGCGGACAAGTTCCCGGGTCTCACCACGCCTGACGAGAGCTACCACGGCGTGACCTATGCCGAGAAGTTCGGTCGCGAGGGCGCCTTTATTACCAAGGCCACTGCGCAGCTATGCGCGACCTCGGCCCCATGCAGAACCCGCAGGCGGCGTTCTTCCTGAACAGCTCGCTCGAGAGCCTGCACGTGCGCATGCCGCGCCATTGTGAGAATGGTCTGGCGGTCGCCAAGTTCCTGCAGAGCCACCCCAAGGTACGCTTCGTGAGCTATCCGGGCCTGGAGGGCGACAAGTACTATGACATCGCTCAGAAGTACATGCCCAACGGTACTTGCGGCGTCGTGAGCTTTGGCTTTAACGGTGGTCGCGCGGCGGCCGAGACCTTTATGAAGAGCCTTAAGCTCGCCCAGATCGCCACGCACGTGGCCGACGCCCGCACCTGCTGCTTGCATCCGGCAAACGCCACCCATCGCCAAATGAACGATGAGGAGCTCATCGCCTGCGGCATCTCTGCCGACATGGTACGCCTGTCGTGCGGTCTCGAGGACACGGCCGATCTGATTGCCGACCTTGAGCAGGCGCTCGAGCAGTGCTAGGCTAGCGTTCGCACGAGGCGCCGATGCTGGCAGAAAGCTTCGACGACCTTTCGTTCCGATTCCGTAGGCGGGACCCCAATCGCGACTGTTTGCAGGCGATCGGGGTCCCGTTTTTGCGTTGCGCCACTCGAAAGGATGGATATGGAGAAAACCGCAGAGCAGCTGCGCCGCGAGCACATTGCCCTTGAGGGCGACACCCATGGCAAGAACAAGTGGGCGATTCTGTTTACCGTGCTCATCATGACGTTTATGGTGTGCCTGGATTCGACCGTCGTGACCGTGGCGTTGCCCGTGATGCAAAAGGAACTGGGCGTGGGCCTCGATCGCATTCAGCTGGTGAGTTCGGTGTACCTGCTTGCGACATGCGTGGCTATGCTGCCGTTTGGCCGCCTGGGCGACGTGCGCGGCAAGGTGAATGTGTTCCAGCTGGGCGTCATCGTCTTTACGGTTGGCTCGCTGCTTTGTGGCCTTTCGGCCTCGCTCGAGGTTCTTATTCTGGCACGTATTGTTCAGGGCGTCGGTTGCGCGGCGGCCATGGCCAACAACATGGGTATCATCACCGAGTCGTTTCCGGCGCGCGAACGCGGTCGTGCTATGGGTATTCTCGCGACCTTCGTGGCCCTCGGCATGATGTGTGGCCCCGTGCTCGGTGGCATGCTGGTGGCAAGCTTTCCCTGGGAGAGTATCTTCCTCATCAACCTGCCCATTGGCGTCATCTCGTTTATCGTGGGGCTCTATACGCTGCCGCATGTTAAGCCGGAGGCCGGCGAGCGTCCCATGTCCCTGATCGAGGCTGCTCGTCGCTGCTTTGCAAATTCGGCCTTTACCATCAACCTTGCTGCATGCTCATCGTGTTCGTTGGCATTGGCGCATCCGAGTTTATTCTGCCGTTCTATTTTCAGGACGCCCATGGCTTTAGCTCCGATATTTCCGGACTGCTCTTTTTGGCACTGCCGATGGTGAATGCCTTTATCGGCCCGCTTTCTGGAACGGTTTCGGACCGTGTTGGCTGCGAGGGCCCCACGGCGGTCGGCCTGGGCGTGTACGTGTGCGGTCTCTTTGCGGTAAGCACGCTCGACGAGCACTCTTCTATCCCTGTGATCGTGTGCTGTGCCGCGTTTATGTCGTGCGGCACGTCGATTTTCCAGAGCCCCAACAACTCGCTGTATATGGGTTCGGCCCCGCGCGAGGCGCTCGGTTTTGCAGGCAGCTTGGGTAGTCTAGCGCGCTATGCGGGTATGGCGGTGGGCATTACGGCGGCGTCGCATATCCTGTATGGGCAGATGAGCGTGGCGATGGGCGAGGCCGTGACCAGTTTTGTTGCAGGCCGTCCGGATGTGTTCCTGTTTGGTTTCCGTTCGGTGTTCTACGTGCTCATGGCTGTGGCCGCCGTGGCTTTGCGCTTGCCATGGTGCGTTTGGTGAGGGTGCGCGCCCGCCATTAGCTTGTGGAGGCAGGCTTGCCACGAATCGGCCCATCTACTGGTCTTGCGGCTTTATGGTGCGATGCGGCTTGTGGGACGGGCGGGGGTCGGTCCGTGGTAGACTATCGAACAACGTTTATTAATCGCGCGGTATCGTTGCCGCGAGAAGGGGTTGCGCCATGCAGGAGCTTGAGGATCGTATTCGCCATGACGGCATCGTAAAGGCCGGTAACGTCCTTAAGGTTGACGCCTTCCTCAACCACCAGTGCGACGTTGAGCTGTTCGACCACATGGGTGCCGAGTGGGCCCGTCTGTTCGAGGGTGTCGAGATCAACAAGATCCTGACGATCGAGGCTTCGGGCATTGGCATGGCTTGCATCGCGGCTCAGCATTTTGGCGGCGTGCCGGTGGTCTTTGCCAAGAAGGCGCAGTCTATCAACCTTGACGGCGAGCAGTATGCCACGACCATCTACTCCTTTACCAAGCAGAAGGAGTACCCGGTCATCGTCGGCAAGCGCTTCCTGTCCGAGGGCGACAAGGTCCTGATTATCGACGACTTCCTGGCCAACGGCTGCGCGCTCGAGGGTCTCATCAAGATCTGCGAGGCTGCGGGTGCCGAGGTGTCCGGTATTGGCATTGCAGTGGAGAAGGGCTTCCAGGGCGGCGGCGATAAGCTCCGCGAGCGCGGCTTCCGCGTCGAGAGCTTGGCCCGCATCGCCGATATGGACTGCGAGACCGGCGAGATCACCTTCGCCTAAGCGCGCAACACAAGCGATTGGTATGCGATGTGACAAAGGGACTGTCCCTTTGTCACATTTTTTGTATGAGGGGAGGTGTTGATATGGATGAGAACAAGATGGGATGGCGTGAGTATGCGCACTATGCCGAGATGTCGGTCGAGGAGTTGGCACGCGATTGCGAGGTTCAGGTGTTTCGCGCGACGGGCCCGGGTGGGCAGGGCGTGAACACGACGGACTCGGCGGTGCGCATGAAGCATGGGCCACGGGGATTACCGTGACGGCGCGCGAGAGCCGCAGTCAGTTCCAAAACCGTAGCAGCTGCCTGCGTAAGCTGCGCGCTGAGCTTGAGCGTCGCGGGCGTCCACCGCGCCGACGCGTAAAGACCAAGGTGCCTCAGCGCTCTCGCCAGCGCAGGCTCAATGACAAGCACTTCAACGCCATTAAAAAGACCAACCGTCGCAAACCGGGCAGCGACGAATAGCCTCCTCATAAGTTGCGGTGAATAGGGATTGTTTTGCGGCACTTGCTGCATAAACAGTCCCTATTTCACCGCAACTTAGGTTGGGTTAGCGGGTGGGGCGCCAGACATGGAGGGCGCCGGCGAGGATGTCGACCTCGATGCGCGAGGCGACGATGGGCTCGCCGTCGGCTTGGATGGGGTAGTCGGGCTCCTCAAAGGTGAGCTCGGCATGGCGGCAGCGGCGCATGCGAACCGGTGGCAACTTGGTATGGTGGCCGTCTTTGGCCGAGAGGAACATAGGCAGGGCAATCGCGCGAGGGACGGGGCCGCATGCGTAGCAGACGTCGAGCATGCCGTCGCAGGGGTCGGCATCGGGGCAGATGCGATAGCCCGAGCCATACGTGGGGCCCAGCTGAATCGCCATGATAATCGCCCTTACGCGCTCGGCGGGCGCCCCGTCAAAGCTGACTGTCATGAGGTAGTTGCGATAGCGCAGGCCAAACTGCTCCAGACCCGAGAGGGTGTAGAGCGGCGCGCCCGTCAAGCCGGTCTTTTTGCGCAGCTCGGTGGTGCCCAGGCCGATGGCGGCATCGATGCCGACCGAAAGCGTCTGGTCGTAGTACACAACGGAAGCCTCGCCGCTGCCGTTTGCGGGGTTCCATGAGCGAATGCGCCCGATGTCCTGACGCTGCAGCTCGCAGGTGAGCAGCGCGCCAAAATCCTTACCGGAGAAATCATCGATACCGAGCGTTTGGGCAAAATCGTTGCCGGAGCCTACGGGCAGGACGGCAAGAGCGGGCCGGACCGCCTCATCCTGTGTCATAAGCCCGTTGACGACCTCGTGGATCACGCCGTCGCCGCCGAGTGCGATAACGGTACGATAGCCCTGAGCCTGTGCGGCAAGCTCCTTGGCGTGTCCCATGTGCTCGGTTAGCACCAGATCAAACTGGGATGCGCGCGCGGTCATGTCCAAAAAGCGCTGCAGGCGCTCAGCGACCTCGCGCGCCGCACCCGACTGGGCGGCAGGGTTGGCGATTATGAGCGTGCGACCAAAATCAGTTGCGTGCATGGGGCGACTCCTGGCGTATGACGTGACGGTGCGGTCGCGCTCAGGTCGAATTGCCCCCGATTGTGGCTGCACGGCGAATACTAACGTCTACTCTATCAGGTCGTTGTGGCGCTCGATAGCATCCGCTACCGTACCGCCTCATCCACAATAAGCGAACGGCGTTTAGGCGAGACAATGCGCTGCGCGGGATATACGCCGCGGTGGCCGCCGACAAGATAGCTGATAAACGCCACGATCACGAAGAAGCCGGCTGCCGTGCCGTGGAACAGGTCGATGGCCATCATACAGGTGGTGATGGGCACGTTAAGGCCGGCGCAGAAAACACCGAGCATGCCCAGCGCCGCCAGAAAGCTGGGGTCGATACCGACGAGGCAACCGATCCAGCCGCCGAGCGCCGCGCCGATGCCAAACAGGGGCGTGACCTCGCCGCCTTGGAAGCCCGCACCCAGGGTAAGCGCCGTCACCACGAGCTTGATGGCTGCGTCGGCAAGGGTCGTGTTACCGGCGAACCCGGCGCCCGAGAGCCAGGTGGCAAGGCCGGCATACTTCCAGGCGTCGAGCATCGCGTATGCCGCGAGCACCACGAGCGCGCCCACGAGTGCGCGAGCAAGGTAGTTGGTGATAAAGCGACCGTACAGGCTTTTGACGTTCGAACCGACCAGGCAAAGAGGCGTGCCGTCAGACCGAAGATAATGGCGCTGATAACAACGATGGCAACCGTCCGTGGTGTCATGTTGGGAACGCTGGCGATGACATTCGCTTCGTACTCGGTACCCAGGGCGAGTGATGTAAAGTAGCCGGTAAACGAGGCGACCAGACAGTAGATGCCCGCGGTGTAGTCGATCTTGCCGATAAAACACATCTCCATGCCAAAGAACGCGCCGGCAAGGGGCGAACCGAATACGGCGCCAAAGGCCGACGAGATGCCGGCGAGCATGAGGTCGTGGTGGTCATGCTTTTTGAGGTGGGCGAGGCTCGAGATGTTGCTGGCGATGGTGCCGCCAATCTGTACCGCGGCTCCCTCGCGACCGGCCGATCCGCCCGTTAGGTGCGTGAGCGTGGAGCAGACGAAGGTGAGGACGGCCATGCGCATATGGATGAGACGTGTGCCAGAGCGGAGTCGATGACCAGGTTGTTGCCTCGTTTGGCGGCAAGGCCGTGGTTTTTGTACACCCATGCGGTGGCAACGCCCACAACAGGAAGCAAGGCGTAGACCCATGCATGGTGCTCGCGATAGTCGGTCGCGATATTCAGCGAGGCCAAAAACGCCCAAGCGGCAAAGCCCATGGCGAGCGAGACGATGACGACGAGTACGAGCAACTTAGCGCTCGCGAGTAGGTTGCGGGCGTTGCGGAGTGTGTCGGCAGCCAAGAGATGCTCGGAGCGGGTGAGCTGTTGCCTGCCTGCCATGATGACGTCGCTAAGGGAGAAAAGGCCGCCGTCGTCGAGCGGCTGGGAATGATCCTGCGCCTCGTTTGCGCTTTCGGGTTTGTCGTTATGAGCCATATGTTCCTCTTTTAGGTTGTAACGCAAGCATTATAAAACGCGGTAAACGCGACGAGCCGGTGGGTTGGTTTCCATTCTGTTTCGCGGCCTGCAACCGACAGGTGTATTTGCGGGTACAGGCCGAGTCGCGGTCGTGCGTCGGGGGATTATACTGAGACAAGCATAAAGAATCGGCGCTCCTGTTGTGCGCCGTGGCATTAAGAGGTGCATATGGCAGAGAAACTCATTCCGCTGGAGGACGCGCAGTCGATTGTTCTGTCGCATGTTGTTCCGACGGATCTCATCGAGATTCCCGTGTGGCAGGCCGCCGGTCTTCCCTTGGCCGAGGACGCGGTGGCCGATATCGACATCTCGCCGTTTGCCAACAGCGCTATGGACGGATATGCCGTGCGCTCGGCGGACTTGGTGCAGGCGTCTGGCGAGGCGCCGGTGACGCTCGACGTTATCGGACACGAGGCCGCGGGCCATGTGTTTGAGGGCGCAATCGCCCCGGGCGAGGCGGTCCGCATCATGACGGGTGCGCCGGTGCCCGAGGGTGCGGATGCCGTGGTGAAATACGAGATTGTCGAGGTGCTTGACGGCAATGGCAACGAGGGCTCACGCGTGAGCTTCTCGGCGCGGCAAGGTAGGGAGAACGTTCGCTCTGCTGCCGAGGAGGCCCATGCCGGCGATGTTGTGATGCACGCCGGCGAGGTCGTGGCTCCGGCCGGCGCCGGCTTGCTGGCAAGCGCCGGATACGCGAGCGTGAAGGTGCACGCTGCCCCACGTGTGGGCATCATCTCGCTGGGCACGGAGCTGGTCGCGCCGAGTGAGCTGCCGGCGCGTGGTCAGATTCGCGATTCCAACTCCTCGGCGCTGATGGCCGAGGCACTCGATGCCGGCGCCGAGCCCGTGTTCTACGGCATTGCGCCCGATGATGAGCAGGCGATCGCCGAGCTGGTGCATCATGCCGTGCAGGAGTGCGATTTTGTCATTACGAGCGGTGGCGCCTCGGCGGGCGACTACGACTATGTGACGGCGCTCGTCCGGCGCGAGGGCGAGGTACTGTTCGATCGCATCTCGATGCGTCCCGGCAAGGCCATCACGTTTGGCCTGCTTGGGGGCAAGCCCTACCTGGGGCTTTCGGGCAATCCAGCGGCGGCGTATGTGGGCTTTGAGATGCTCGCGCGCCCGGCGATCCGCAAGATGCGTGGTTTTGCCGAGGGGGCGCGTCCCGTGCAGCAGGCGACGCTCACACACGGCGTGAAAAAGCGCCAGGACCGACGCTTCTTCGATCGCGCCACGGTTTTGCGCGACCCCGAGACCGGTGAGCTGTTGGTGACCGAGGCCAAGACGCAGAATTCGGCGCTGCTCGGCACGATGCAGCGGGCCAACTGCCTGCTGCGTATTGACGAAGGACCGTGCGAGCTCAAGGCGGGAGATGTCGTGGACGTTGTTCGCGTCGACCTGCCTGAGGGAACGGTGCTATAGGAGGATCGCTATGGAGTTGAAGATTTCAATCGTGACGTGCTCGGATACGCGCGATCTTGCTCAGGACGAGGCCGGAGCCGCACTCGAGGAACTCATCGAGGCGCAGGCTGGACGGTCGCCTCACATGTGGTCGTGCGCGACGACGTCAGCGAGATTGGTGATGCCATTGTGGAAGCCGCCGATGAGTGCCACGCCAATGTCGTGCTCACCTGCGGCGGCACGGGGCTTTCGATGCGCGATGTGACGCCCGAGGCGACGCGTGCCGTTTGCGACCGCGATGTGCCGGGTATTGCCGAGACAATCCGTGCGTACTCGATGACCAAGACGCGCCGCGCCATGCTCTCACGCGCTATTTGCATGCAACGAGGTCATACACTTGTCGTAAACTTTCCCGGTTCTACGAAGCCGCCTGCGAAAGCTGGGAGCCGTGAGCGACCAGCTGGAGCATGCGGCCCAGATGACGGCGGGCGGCGGACATACCAACTAAGCGGCTTACCTGCGGCGGAGCGACCTTACGCTGCTCCGCCTTTGTTTTCCGCCGAAGCGACGCCGAGGTGTACGCTAACTCGAAACTATATTCTCTGGTGAGAATAATTTCTCACTATCATTATTCGCGCAGAAGTATAATCTGATTGCAGATTAAAGCCCGCGGTGGGGTGCCCGGGCATAAGGTCCGAAAGGGTTGAATATGTTCGATTTGGTTTCTCGCCGCGGTTTTGTCTCGCTTTCTGCTGTCGCCGCTGCGGCCTTGGTCTTGCTGGCTGCTCGGGCAGCAAGAGTCCGAGCTCGCTGGTTCAGATGCCGGCTCCGCCAAGTCTTCCTCTAAGAAGAAGGCTGTCGAGCTGCAGGTCTTTGCCGCCAACTCGCTCGAGAGGGCCCTGCCCGAGGTTCAAGAGCTCTACACCGAGCAGACCGGCACCACGTTTGCCGACACGCAGTTTAAGGCTCCGGCGACCTCGTCGAGCAGATGCGTGCCGGCGCCACGGTCGACGTGCTCATCACCGCTTCCAAGGGCACCATGGACGACGCCGAGACCGCCGGGCTCGTCGACACCGACACCCGTGAGGATATGTTCGTCAACGACCTTGTGATCATTCGCGCTGAGGCTCCAACACCAAGATCGAGGCCATCGCCGACGTTGCGAATCTGGACGGCAAGATCGCCATCGGCGACGCCAAGACCGTCCCCGCCGGCAAGTATGCCAACCAGGCGCTGGCTCCGTGGGCCTCTATACTGGCACCGAGGGCGACGACGGCGAATATGCACCCGAGCTCGCCGACAAGGTTGCCCTGGCCGACAAGGTCGGCACCGCTGCGGCCTACGTCTCTACGGGCGACTGCGTGGCAGGTTTTGTCTACAGCTCTGATATCTTCCGCTATGACGGCATCGAGGAGGCTTTCGTGTGCCCCGAGGACTCGCATAAGCCCGTCGTGTATCCGGGTGCCGTTGCCGAGATCTCCGAGCACGCCGACGAGGCCAAGGCGTTCATCGACTTCTGCCTGTCCAGCAAGTCCGCCCAGAAGATTTGGGCTAACTACGGCTTTGAGCTTTCCGCGTAGTGCGGCTTGGCGCGATAATTCCATCGTTTTGTGTTTCACTCCGTCCTTGTATTCGCTTGGAGCTTTTCGTGCTTAATAAATTCCGCATGCTTGTCGCCTGTGCTTTGACCTTCGCGCTTTGCTGGGTGCCGGGATTTGCGTTTGCTGGGGACGCTGAGGACGGGGCCCAGGTTGCTGCGACCGCTCATGGGCTTTCCTATGGGATCGAGGGTTTTGAGCGGTTGGCCAAGGGACCGCTCGTGCCATGGAGGGCCAGCCTGAGGGCTACCGGTTTCCCGTTGACGAGGACGTGGACCTTGTAGTGGCGCCTGCTGCCGATCGCGTTGTGGTGTGGATATCGCCCAAGGCGGTCGAGAAGTATGGATTGGATCCGCAGGACAACGAGTGCGTATCGGGTCTCAAGGCCCTCGTCTGTGAGCTCGACAGCGCAAACTCCATGGGAGGTGCGCAGCTAGGGGACGTGGATCTTCCTTGGTGTGTCACGGCGGAAACAACGTTTGATACCGGCGGGTATACCTATGGCTTTGACGAGCGCGGTGCGGATGGGGACCGCTATGTGGTGATTGCATCGGCCTCGGGTGATGCCAAGGGCGGCGCGCGTTGGCTTGATAGCGCTCAAATGGTAGAAGCATCGTCTGTCGTGTTGCGGGATGAGCAGGGGCCCTGGACCTCTCTGGCCTCCTTTTTGGGCGACATCGACTATCGCCCGTTTTGGGTGTCCATAAAAACGAGCGGCCTTGCCCTGCTGATCTCCTTTGCGCTGGGCCTGTTCGCCGCGTGGAAGACTATGGGTACCTCGAGTCGCATCAAGGGCCTGCTCGACTCGGTCTTTACGATTCCTATGGTGCTGCCGCCCACGGTCTGCGGCTTTCTGCTCCTCATGCTGTTTGGCCGCTCGACCGGGGTGGGCCAGTGGCTCATCGCGCACGGCATCTCGATCGTCTTTACCTGGCCCGCGGCGGTCATTTCGGCCGTCGTTGTGTCGTTTCCGCTGGTCTACCGCACGGCGCTCGGAGCCTTCGAGAGCCTCGACACGCAGATGCTCGACGCCGCGCGAACCTTGGGATGGTCCGAACGTCGCATCTTTGCCAAGCTCATGATGCCGCTCGGCTGGCCCTCGATTGCCGCCGGCACGGTGCTCGCCTTCGCTCGCGCGATGGGCGAGTTTGGCTGCACCCTGTTCTTTGCGGGCAACTACGCCGGCATTACCCAGACTATCCCCATCGCCATCTACTTTGAGTGGATGGGCGGCAACACGTCGGTGGCCCTCTTTTGGGTCGCCGTCGTGATCGTGTTCAGTTTCCTGGTCATTCTGTTCATCAATATGTATACGGCGCATTCGCAAAAGTACCGCGAGCGCGCCTGTCCTGCGCGGAGCGCAGGCAGGCCAAAGAACTCGCCGGACAGGGCGATTCGCTCGATCCGGCGG
>ENA-OQIO01000366-OQIO01000366.1-human-gut-metagenome-genome-assembly--contig:-NODE-366-length-24646-cov-4.194339_pt1 | contig 24646 bp, 28 predicted proteins | sample MGYA00242573_ERZ504737 | MGnify/ENA primary metagenome ERZ504737 (study PRJEB26092, sample SAMD00036203) | human gut metagenome | host: Homo sapiens | study: EMG produced TPA metagenomics assembly of...
TTTATACATTATGAGTGGGATACTCTTTTCTCTTTCGGGGAAGGAAGTTGTCATATAATTCGCCGTAAATGCGTTTAGCCATTTATCATATCCAACAGGTGCATTGTACTCTCTTCCCTCAAAAGGAAACCTTTATGAATGAAGAAAAAACATCCTTTTCACAAACAATTCTGGGAACAGAAGTGAAATTTCCGACTGATTAGTAGGCATATCCGCATATTTCTTTGAATTGGAAACTATTTTTTTTGCAAAATATCCCTTTGGATAAAGATGCAACGCCACAAATCCAACAGCTTTCACAATATCCTTCATCACACCATGCGTTCCAATCATCCTATTTTGAAGAGCATTCAGCATGGAATACCAATCGCTACGGTCATACATTTTTTTACATTCTGATATGCTATCAGGAGCGTTATCATAAACAAAAACATCAATATTGATGCAACTTACAATGCCGTTTTCATCCGGCTCATACAAAATTGTTTCAGTGTCCATCACCTTTCCATAAGGATAAACACATGCTTTATCTAGTTCATTACAAGTAAATTTGTAGCGATTGTTTTCTTGATTAAATTTGTGCATAAATCTATCAAAATCCGGGCGTAACATCCCAACGTCAATATCATCATCCCATGGAATATAGCTTTATGACGAATTGAACCAAGCAATGTCCCACAATCCAGCCAGTATTGGATTTGGTTTTTCTCGCAAAATTCTGTGACGGTATCTAAAATGCCAAGTTGGTAGTTTTTTACTTCTTCTTTATTAAGCCTTTTCATTTTTCTCGTTTCCTCTTTAACATTTTTGACAGAGATTCTTTTATATTGGGGATAAGTACTCTTATAACTAACAGCTGCAATTGTAGTTCCTATTGACTGCCATACGTCTTTCATAAGCCGTCTTTTTCAGACACATATTCAGCAAAACTCTTTTCGATATTTCCAACAATACCATCCGCGGCATGTCATAAGCACAAACTCCGTTACACAGCGGAATATCGCGATCCACATTACAGTAAAATGCCCAGTCGCAATCAATAAAAGCAGGCTTACTACCTGAACAACGGCGGCCAGAATTGTTGTTTTTGTTACCTGCGCTGCTTTATTTAATGCACCTAATGTTGGCCACCCTAGAACCACTGCCGGGAAACTAAAAATTAAGACCGGCACCAATAAGCGGAATAGCGGTGTAGCAGCAACATATTGTTTTCCGCCAACAATTTGAAGTACATACGGCGCAACTACAATCGAAAAAGCACTTCCTGCAAATACAATTGGCATAAAAATCATCAAGAGGTGCTTGATGAAATCCCAGCTTTTTGTTCTGATCATTTCAGGATAGACTCCATCTATAATAGGAGTATACATTGTCTGTACCGCACCTATTAATTGCATACAAACACTCCAATATGCCACTTCTGTGGCTGGAAGAAACGCTCCAATCAGCAGCGTATTCAGAGCACCAAATGCGGTAGTTGCCATGTTTGAAGCAAAGTAAACAAAAGAATCTCGCAGCTTTTTCCACGCCGCCTTAACACCGGAAAAACGGATCGCTATATTCTCTTTTTTTAACTCGACAAATACGAGCAATACTGCAACCAGCGAACCAACAGCATCCAAAAGAGGAACAAGCAAGACATCTTTATCTGAATGAACAAAAACGAAAGTCATAGCAGTTGCAACACCGCGCATGGTAACAAACCGTAATGCAATGACTTGCATTTTTTCGATTCCTTGAAAGAAATAATCAAATAGAAATACCGACAAAAATACTGTCATAAATGCAAGCATCGTATATCCACATTTGCGCGCAGCAGGGGAATCACGGTGATCATTCCAAGCAGAACAACAAAGCTTACCGCTACCAGCAAGATTCGCGCAAGGAGAATATCCCCCACTTCCTTTTCCAATTTTTCGTGATCAGCTTTAGCATTTACAATATCTTTTGTACCAGAAAGCATAAAACCAAAATCTACTGCAATCTGCATATACTGCATAACAGCCTTAACATAAGATACGATGCCATAACTTTCAACTGATAGGACGCGTGTTAAATAGGGCAATGTCAAAAGCGGGAATACTATTTTTGCAATTGACATACCATAGAGTGTAACAATATTTTCAAATATTTTTCTTTTATTCATTATATTTTCCTGTTGAAATCACTCTTGTTTATCGAACACATAATAAAACCGACTACAGTATAGGCCACCATATATGCAGTCGAAGAAAGTAAATCTCCTCGGCACATGAAGAAGAACATTATCATGGTTACGGGATACAATACACTTATTTGTCCATCATCTTTATTGTTCTGGTACCAGTAGCAACTATCTAAGAACTTCATAATTTTTCCAATTACAAAGGCAAAGAAGAAAACCCCAACAATGCCAAGATTAATGTATGCTTCTCCCGGTAACGGACATGAAAGATTTTTAAATGTCCACCCCAATTGATCTGCAACAAAATATCCGCTTCCTACTGGCTTGTTTTTCCAGATTGCTCTCGGCACCCAAAAGAACAGAACCCCGACAAATTGTCTCATCCAAGTTATTCCATTCGTTGTAGCATGATCAACTGTCAGTGTCAGCATTGTATATGCATCATAGTCTCCAGCGAGCCACATTGTAGAGAAGTTATCTGTAATATCTTTCAGTGTTTCAAATAAATCCACCTCATTAAACGCTAAATTTCTAAATGCATTCAATACCGGAAGAACAAAGGAAAATGCACCTATGAGTATAAAGATAAATATATTTTCCTTTTTTAATTTTTCCGAATACGTCAACAATATTCCAAGGTAAATCGCTGCCGCGGCGTATCGAGCAATTCCCGTTGGTGGATATGCAATAAGTAGACATCCCATACTAGCAATCATTGCACCTAAACCACATTTCCTTTTTTTATGGGCTAATACTATAATGGCTGTAGAAAAGTACGATGTCGCTTGCATACATTTTTCAATAAGCATGGAAATCGCTCCATTACCACTTACAGAGTAAGAACTAGTTCCCCTTGAAAGCAAATTAGACAATCCAATGGTTTTTACTCGTACCAAGGCAATAATCATTGCTATTGCAACCGTAGCCATTATATGATTGCATTCTATACGACTAGTCAGTTTTTCCTTTAACCTGCTTTTACGATTCGCCATCAAGGTTCTAGTGTTCTGGCCCACAATAACCCCAAATGTCCAAAGCGTAAGAATCAAGTTTGCCCTGATAAGAACACTGTCACTTCTATAATCTATCCAGGGGAACTCATTGTTCATATACTGTACGATTGCAGCAAAAAAGAAGAACAGTAAAAAGAATGTCCAATGTATAACAGAAAACGAGTATGGATGCTTTGATACTTCATACAATAGCAAGCATGTCCAAAGCACTCCGTTAATTGAAAATGTTACCATTACAAGCCAATTATTTCTAATCACATGAGATGGTGTAACAATCCATAATAAAAGTATAATAATTAAAAGTAGTGCAAAATATGATAAAAATCTTTTAGTAGAATTTCTCCTGTCCATTACTGCCTCAATTCATCATTGTTTCTCTACACCCACCCGTATCATAGGTAACCACCCTTGTCCCACATGCCTGTGCTTCCAAGTTGACAGTCGGGTAATTATCTTCATACGTTGGATTTGCAAATACATCTGCCGCCGTATAAATCGCAGCTAGTTCCTGTGGACTATTCGTGCGAGGAATGCAAATAATCGTGCATCGACACGTATTATTTGTTACCCTCCCCCCATTAAATTTATAATCTGTTATTGCTTCATACAGTGCGTTCACATCCTGCGGCACAACGGTGTTCCCATTCTGCAGCGCAACTTCTTCACACGCTGTATCTTCGTACACAATAGAGGGTGTTCCACACGCCTGTGCTTCCACCGGGGTCATTCCAAAGGTTTCCTCTACACTAGAGTTCACCAGAACATCCGCCGCTGTATAAATCGCAGCCAATTCCTGCAGGCTATTGGTGCGCTGAATACCCTTGACGTTCTTCGGCAGGTCCTTGATTTGCTTTTCATTCAGGCCCACCAGAACGATAGCATATTTGTCATCCAGCATCTGCGCCAACTTGTAAAAGTCAAATAGTCCCTTGCGATCCTCCCAGACATTGGCCACACCCAGCACGATAAACTTGTCCTTCAGTCCATACCGTTCCCGGAAGTCGCTGGGGGTCGGCTTGAATATGCTGGTATCAATGGTGTTGTAATGCACCTCGACCGGATACTCTTTCAGAAAACTCTGGCGTGTCAAATCAGCAAGCCACTTGCTAGGGGTGATGAGGGTCATGTTTTTTACCCCGGTAAAAGCCTTGCGCTTGCGTTCGAAATTCTTACTGACAGAACTCATTGCGAAGCAAGCCGGGTAGCGGCGAAGCTGAGAGCAGTACGAACAATGACTCTTCCATTGCTCGCACTTACCATGGTAAAGTACGAGCAATGACCAGTAAATGCCCAGCAGTCGTGCAGCGTCCATTTCACCTGCATTTCTGGATGCTTTTTGATCCAATCAAACAGCATCTCCACATTGATGTAGTAGCCGTGCAAATTGTGCAACCACAGCAGGTCTGGTTTATATTCCTCAGCCCACTTCAAAAATTCTTTGGTCGCACGCTTGGAACCAAAGCCATGGGTATCGAACAGCCGCGTTTGGATCGCATGCATCTTGCAGTCAAAATCTGTGCCAATACGAATGGCGTATTTCTGGAACCGTTTTGGTACCGTGCCTTTGCGGCCATAGGCGATTTTGACCTCGTTGCCTTCGGCTTCCAGTTGCTGAGCAAGGTCTGTGCAAATACGGCCTGTACTGCCAATGCCGCAAACAGAATTAATAAAAAGGACTTTCATACATTACACCATTTGTTCTACCGCATCACAGTGTGCCGCAATGCTCTTATTTCTTGTAAAATAGTCACTCCACAGTTTCGCATCATCGCACGTTCGGCTGTCATTCCTTAGTTGCAGAATAACATGTTTTACATTTTCTGGCTGGTTTGTTCCTGCGTTCTCTATTCCGTACCTTCCAACCAGCTTAGCAAACTCCGACGCATCATCAACACAAGTTACAATTGGCTTTCCAGCAATCAAACAATCAGCTGTTTTACTTGGAAGTGCCGCATAGATAAGACCTTTTTGAAGAGGGATCACATTAACATCTGCAGCAGCGTACAGATCTGCTACTTCTTCAGGTGGCTGCATTTCAACGAACGTCACATTGCTCAATTCTTTTTCTTTGGCAAACGTCTTAAGTCGTTCCTCGTTCACACCGCCACCGACAATATAAAAGCTGACATCCCTATCATCTTTCATCAAAGCAGCGGTCTCCAATATAAGCTCCACATTTTGCATCTTGCCTAGATTGCCAGCATACACCACACGGAACTCACCCGGCTTCTTCGGATACCTTTTCAGGAAAACATTTTCCTCATCACTGTGGGCTTTCAATTCCTCATGCCCCCAGTTGTAAATCACCTGCACCTTATCCTCCGGGATGCCGTACCGAGTAACGATAGTATATTTCATATCATCGGAAATCGTACTAAGTGCCGTTGCATTTTTGTAGGCGTATTTTTGCAGCGCATGAGCCACTTTGTAGACCGGACTGCTCTCAGAAAGAATGCCCGCAAAAAAAGCATTCTCCGGGAAGATATCCTGTTCGTTATAGAGAATCGGGCATCTTAAAATGTGCTTTACGTAGAACACTGTAAAAAATGCAGTATTATTGGACTGAAGAAAGATCTTATTCGGCTTGTCTTTTTTCATTAGTGTACAAGCTTGTTTATAATAGGATAGATCTGCCAAATAACGAGCCTTTAAATCAGCCTTTGCCTTCTTTTCAAAACGAATATTTTGTACTTGAAGCTGACCTTTTAAGTACTTCTCAAATTGCTGCGGATACTGTGGCGTATCCAAATACTGCTTCTGAATTAAATTCACCTCATGTCCTCGCTCCAGAAGGCCGAGGACAATATCACGCATGATATGATAGTCCGAGTATTGTGTATCAAAACTACCAATCGATACTACCGCAACTTTCATTCTCCAGTCTCCTCACACTCTTCCTGCCCCATCGCCGTAGTTGCACCTTCTGCCACACCTTCCGTGCTCTCCGGCATAAACAAAATCTTTACCGTCGCCAGCATGATCTTCAGATCCTCAATCAAGCTGGGATGGGCGATGTACATCAGATCCATCTGCAGCTTATCGTAGGGGGTAGTATTGTACTTGCCGTACACCTGCGCATAGCCGGTCAGACCAGCCTTTGCCTGAAGCCGCAGCGCAAATTCCGGCATCTCCTCGCAATACTGGGCGGCGATCTCAGGGCGTTCCGGGCGGGGCCCCACAATGGACAAGTCTCCCCGGAGGATATTTAAAAGCTGAGGAAGTTCATCCAGACGGCAGGCGCGGATGATATGACCGACCTTCGTGATACGGTCGTCTTTGTCACCAGTGGAAAGACGCGCCACACCGTCTTTTTCAGCATCCACTCGCATAGAACGGAACTTCAGGATCTCGAACGGTTTGCCGTCTTTGGTAAGGCGAACCTGCTTGTAAAAAGCAGGACCACCATCGGATTTGACTGCAATAGCCGTAATCAGAAACAACGGACTCAGGATAACCAGTGCTGCCAGTGAGATCACAATTTCCATTGCCCGTTTCACAAACAGAAATTCCGGCTTGCCATATAGCGACCCACACGCAGCATAGGCAGATGGAACATATGCATCGGCTGGGCACCGCTCATAATCACATCGCCCACACGAGGGATCACGAACACATTGATACCCTGTCCCACACAGTATTTCAGGATGATATTGCGCTCATGGCTGTGGACACCGCTGATGAACACGCTCTGCATTCCATCCAGCAGGCTCAGGTCGTTCAGGCATTCCTCAACGTTCAATGTCATCTTGACATCGTATTTTTTCGAGAGGCCATATTCATTGATGAGCTTTTCCAGTCCATGCCGGACATCGTAGACCACTGCGGTGGGCTGAGGCGGAAAAGTCCGGAAATACCAGGTATGGGCGCATCTTGCCCACAGGGTTGCCATCATGACCTGTCCGGCAATCGCTGCGATGCCCGGCAGAAGATTGCAGAGCCGCCGGGCCATCAGGCAGATGACAATGTACAGAATGCCATCCGTCGCCATTGCCGCCAGTACCTGTCCGTAGATCAGCTCTGAGATGCGCTGCAAAGACATCCAGAACGCATCGTAGACTTTACCCAACAGAAAGAACAACACCGCAAACAGACCGATCATGGCCCAGTTGCCTTCCAACCAAACTTTGCATAGACCTGATACGAATAATACAGCTCCCAACAAAGTGCAAACGGAATTGTGATCATTACCAAATCGATGATTTTTACGATCTTCAACATCACATCATGCTGAAATTTTGACATAATACCCCAATAACTCCTTTAGCTTTTTCTTTTGCTCTTCGCTCAACTTTTCCGACCCGCTTTGCAGCAGCCGTTTCTGGTTGTACACCCATCGGCTCAGCCAAATGCCATCCGCTGTCTTGTATTTTGCCGGAATCTCCAGATTTCCATGGCATCTTTTATATTCCTGCGCCAGCTCGTACCGGTGCTGCCACGGGTCAGGTTTCTCCCACTGCATCCCGATGGCATCCAGCAACTCAATGCGCTCTTGTGATAAGATTGCATTGCTCTTCTCCGGATTCCGATATGCATACTGCTGCCGCCGCACCCATTTTCCAAGGGCATAGCCCTCCGGCGAAATATATGCCACCGGAATGTCAAGGTTTCCATTTGCCTCAAAATACCGTTTCGCTGCCTGATAAACCTCATTCCACTGTCGGTCATAGCGACTGCCCCACTGCATTCCTATGGTTTCCAGTCGTTTGATCTGATCCGCAGACAACTTTTTCTGCTCATAGGCTAGCTCTTGATTTTGAATCCAGCGACCAAGCGTTTTTCCATCTGCTGTTTTATAATCTCGTGGAACATCCAGATTTCCATACTCCTGCGCATAGACTGCCGCAAGTGCATACCCCTGTTCCCATCGGACATCAAATACCTTCCACGCCATCCCCAACTGATTTAACTGTCGGATGCGTTCTTCCGTCAGCTTTCCATCGTTTCGGCGTTTCCGCGCATTGTTGATCCACTTTCCCAGATGATAGTCATCTTTCGTTTTGTATTTCGCCGGGACCTGCAAATTCCCAAACTGTTCCCGAAATTTTCTCGCTTCTTCCAGGCCGTGCTCCCATGCGGCATCGTTGCGGTTGCCCCACTTCATGCCGATGCTGTCCAGCCGTGCGATCTGCTGTTCGGACAGGTTCCCCGGAATCTGTCCCGCACGAACACGGCGCTGGGTCGTCAGCCATTCGCCAAGGCTCAATCCCGCCGGTGTGGTATAACGCTTTGGAATATTCAGGCTGCCATGCTCCGCATAGTAAATGCTTGCTTCCGAAAAATAATGATCCCAACTGGAAGAAAGGCTTGCCTGCAACTGCTCAAACAGCACCCGGCAGTCGTGTACCTGTTCGATGACCTCAAATCGCTCGGTGATGATCCTATCGCCCTCACCGTTGGCATTCAGGCGGTAGATTGCCTCCTGCATCTCGCCCTGTAACCCAGCAATGCTGCACAGACCCTCGAAGTTGTTGACCACATCGAGGATAAGCGGTGTAGAATTTTCCCCAGCGGTCAAAGCGCGTCCAATCTGCTGCTTGTAGATGATGGGTGAAATGGTGGGCCGGAACAGGATGACACCTGAAATGCCTTCTACATGAACTCCCTCGTTGAGCATGTCGATGCAAAATAGCAGCTTCAGGCGGTCACTTTCATCGGCCTTGAAGTCGGCAAAAGCCTTGTCTGTACCGGGGTCATCCGAGTAGGCTTCGTAGACCGCCACTTCCGCATTCACCTTTGCAAACCACTCCGGCACATGGGACACCATCTCGTCCATGTGCTCCTTGTTGGCGCAGAACACGATGTACTTTCCAGACTTGTTCGTGATATGATGTTCAAAAACCTTGTCTAATCCATCTGCTTGTTCCAAGGCGCGGCGCAGGGCATCCAGATATTTTTGATTCACATCCTGAATGCCGGGAGAACGCAGATTATCCACTCTTGTCTGATAGCGTGCCAAGTCTTTCTGGTACTGATAGACGGTGGTCACATAGTTCGGAGCAGGCAAAACACCCCTGACGATTGCTTCGCCAAGGGTCATGTCGCTCGCAACACGGCCATCAAAAAGCTCTTCGGCCATATCACGGTTATTATCCAGATACCGGATGTTTGTCGCTGTTAAGCCCAGCAGTTTTGCCTCCGGGCATAACTTTAACAAAGCCACCGTGCTTTCGCCCCAGCATTCCGCGCCGGCACGGTGGAATTCGTCCAATATGATATAAGATGGCTGAAGTCCTGCGATTTCTGCAAGCTGGCCTTCGGTACAGCACATCAGCTTCGCATAGGTGTAAAAATGAACGTTCGCCAGCGGAAAATCCGGGTCGTTCCTTTTCAGGCTCTCCAGCTGTGTCTTGAAGATATATTCACTGGGCGAAAGCCAGATCACGACCTTCTCCGGGTTGTCCTCGATCAGCTTGAACGCAATGTAGCTCTTTCCGGTGCCGGTGGGGTGGACAATGGCGGCCTTGCCATACTGCTCCATCATCCGGACAGCCGCATGATATGCTTTCTCGTTGTGCTCGAACAGACGCAGTGCCACCCTGTTCACCCCTTTCCGCAATAAAGGGGTATCCTTCACAGTGAAAATGGAGGATACCGTTCCTTTGACATCGTTGTCTATAATCTCATCTTATTTTATCATGGTTATATCTGGGATTCAATAGAAAACATCATAAATGTATCACATTTGACCCTGAAAAAACATCGCGAAGGCCGGATCGTTTTTGTATTATGCCCAGTTCTGTATAATAATTCCAGCTGTAAACGAAGATTGAGAAAATAAGGGGTCAGATGAGGGTCTAAACAGCAGGAGGAAACAGCGATGGCGCGACGGGGAGAAAACATTCGCAAGCGTAAGGACGGTCGGTGGGAAGGCAGGTACATCAAAGCGCGCACACCGGAGGGGAAGATCCAGTGGGGTTACGTTTACGGAACGGCCTATGTGGAGGTCAAACGGGTGCTGATTCAAAGGAAAGCCGAGGCGGGCTTTTACAACCTGAATCGAACTGACCTGACCTTTGAAGCACTGGCCGAGGTATGGCTACATTCCCTGCGGAACAGTATAAAAGAATCCACCTATGCGCATTATTCATACACACTGCACAAGTATCTTCTTCCGGTTTTGAGCAAGGTGCCCGTTGCATCCCTTGAGGAAAGCTTTCTGGAGCGGGCCATGCAGCAGATCGTTGCGCCCACAGATGCCGCACACAAACCGCTGGGAAACTCCTCTGCCCGGGAATGTCTCTCCATGCTGCGCCGCATCTGCAAATATGCCGCTCATTTACGTCTGATTCGTCCAATGGAGCTGGAAGTTGCGCTGCCAAAAGCCATCGACAAAATTTCTGCGCCTCTCTCCCCGGCGGAACAGCAGCGACTTTATCAATATGTACAGGCGAACCCCACGCCTCGCAAAATCGGCTTACTACTGGGGCTGGAATTGGGGCTTCGAATTGGTGAGATCTGCGGCCTGCAATGGGGCGATTTTGACCTGAAACTTGGCACGCTGAAGATCAACCGAACGGTCTGCCGAATTTCCTGTGGAAACGGTCATACAAAGGTGGTCATCCAGACACCCAAAACCCGCACTTCTCGCCGGGAAATTCCCATCCCAAAGCAGCTGTCGCTGATGCTGAAAAAGCTGCGCGGAAGCGCCAGCAATGCTGCATGGTTCCTGTCTGGCAGCGAGTCCAAGCCCACCGAACCCCGCTGCTATCGGAAAAGCATCAAAGCGTATCTGAAGCAGGCGACTGTCCGTCAAGTGCGCCCGCACGCGCTGCGCCACACCTTTGCAACGACCTGCCTGCAGGCGGGGTGCGATGTAAAGACTCTTAGTGAGCTGTTGGGACACGCCAACGCCAACATCACCTTGCAGCGCTATGTGCACTCTGACCTGACCCGAAAGCGCCGGGAGATGAATCGGATATTTTCCCATCAGGTGTCTATGAGGGGTGGAAAAAATATAAATCCAATGGAATAGCGCTAGATTTTACAAATGGTCCTCCATTTTCCATATGGAGGATACCGTTTTCTTTTTCGAGCAGCCTTCTTCTTAACGCAAAAAAGGCCCCTGCCCATCACATTTCTGTGAAAGGCAGAGGCCTTTTGCTGCTAGATTCTAATTCGGTCTGGGGAGATGGAACAACTATCTCATTCTACCGGGTCAGTGTCCCTTACCAGATTTTTAACTACCCCCCGGATGCTGGTAATCCGCACCACCGGGGTTTTGCTTCATGAATCATGTGGTTCATACGGTTGTGGTCGCAGGAATCTCACGTTGTCAGTAAAAAATCAACCAGAGGAACGACCGAAATTGCAACACCGTCTACCTCAATGTTAGAATCTTCCTCGTAGGTCACGATGATATGGTGGTTCGGTTCGGTCACGGTTGCAGCAATTTTCTTCATCAGATCGTTGTTTGTAGTAGTTTCTCCCACTGCTCATTTTGTCTATCATATAAGACATTATAGCATATTCTATGTTCTATATATAAGACAAACAAAATAATTTCTTGCATCATTGCTTGACCAGAATATAGTTCGGTTTGATGTCTTCTGGCTCCATCAGGATCATCTCATTACAGCGCATCCCGGTGTCGAACAGTAACATAATACAGAAATTCATCGCGGAGATCCTTCAAACACATAAAAAAAAAAACACCCTTTCTCTCATGGAAGAACCACAAAAGAAAGGGTGCAAAAATCTCTAAAATGGTTGTCGTACCAAATCAGGCTTGTTCGTAGTTGAGCAAGACAAACTCCAGTCGACAAATCATTTAATTTTTATCGCAGCTACGAAATCAGCAGTTCTCAGCGAAGTACTTAATGGTACGGACCATCTGAGAGGTGTAGGAGTTCTCGTTGTCGTACCAGGACACGACCTGAACCTGATAGGTGTCGTCGTCGATCTTAGCGACCATGGTCTGGGTAGCGTCGAACAGAGAGCCGTAACGCATGCCGATGACATCGGAAGAAACGATCGGATCCTCGTTGTAGCCGAAGGACTCAGAGGTAGCAGCCTTCATAGCAGCATTGATGGACTCCTTGGTGACATCCTTGCCCTTGACAACGGCAACCAGGATGGTGGTAGAACCGGTGGGAACGGGCACACGCTGAGCAGAGCCGATCAGCTTGCCGTTCAGCTCGGGGATGACCAGGCCGATAGCCTTAGCAGCGCCGGTGCTGTTGGGAACGATGTTCTGTGCGCCAGCACGAGCACGGCGCAGGTCGCCCTTGCGCTGAGGACCATCCAGGATCATCTGGTCGCCGGTGTAAGCATGAACAGTGGTCATGATACCGGAAACGATGGGGTAGGTCTTGTTCAGGGTATCAGCATGGGAGCCAGGCAGTTGGTGGTGCAGGAAGCAGCAGAGATGACCTGATCCTCAGCGGTCAGGGTCTTCTCGTTGACGGAGAAGACGATGGTCTTCAGGTCGTTGCCTGCGGGAGCAGAGATGACGACCTTCTTTGCGCCAGCCTGGATGTGAGCCATGCTCTTCTCCTTGCTGGTGTAGAAGCCGGTGCACTCCAGAACGACATCAACGTTCAGCTCGCCCCAGGGAGCATCCTTTGCGTCCTTAACAGCGTAGATCTTGATCTCCTTGCCGTCGACGATGATGGATCCTCGGTAGCCTCGACAGTGTGCTTGCCTTCGCCGATCTTGCCGCAGAAGGAACCCTGAGCGGTATCGTACTTCAGCAGGTGAGCCAGCATCTTGGGGCTGGTCAGATCGTTGATTGCAACGACCTCGTAACCCTCAGCATCAAACATCTGACGGAAAGCCAGACGGCCAATACGACCAAAACCATTGATAGCAACTCTAACAGCCATGTTAATAGTACCTCCTAAATGTTCTTACCCTTTTATCGGATAATAATCACGGTAGCTTTATTATAGACCAAATCGCGGAAACCTTCAAGTGCCCGCCAAAAAATTAACAAGGTAATTTCACACTTTTTTGTTTTTGAACGATTTTCACAGCTTTTCTGGGAATCTTTTCAGCAATTCAACCAACGGCGTGTCGGGGTATTGCAGGCCTTCCGTCACTTCCTGCCACCCGCGCCACAGTGAACAGGCCCAGCGCGCCGATGCAGCACATGCCAAAGCCAAACAGCACCTCGGGCAGGTCGCTGCCGTGATGCCGTGGAACAGCAGCACCAGCACCCGGGGCAGTTCCCAGCAGAAGCAGAGCAGGAACGTGCAGATCCCGGCCTCGCACAGCTGGCAGCCGTTGGACGTTTCCGGCAGCCAAAGGGCGCGGACCATCGCCGAAAGAAACACCAGCGCGGCCAGCATCTGCCAGACCATGCAGTCGGTCCCACCCGGTGCCAGCTGGAGCTGTTCTCCATAAAGCGGCTCAGCACCCCCCAGTAGAACACCGCCGTGCCAAGCACCGCCGGGGTCATGCTCCGGCCGGGCAGACGGTATTCTCCCTTATGCGTCCAGCTGCGGCCCAGTCGGATCAGCCAGACAGCGCACGCCAGCTCCAGCACGGCACGCACCAGCGCGCCAACGCCGGTCATGCCCACTGCCAGACGCACCGCACCGGCCAGGCCGACACACACGCCGCCCAGCACCGATGTAACTCCCACCGGTTTGCACGTACTGCGCAGAACAAGGGGCTGGCGGGCCAGCTTCCGGGCGGCAATGATGCCAACGACCAGCGCCGCCCACAGGCCGCCGTACCGCAGCCAGACAGAGCCTGCTGTACACAGGCCGGTGTTCCAGTCCGTCCACAGGGCCAAGTCGAGCCCACGCCCAATGGCAAGGGCACCACCACAGGTGAAAATCAGCACAAATAAAGCGTTCATCAGCGTTCCTCGATCGGTTTATATTTCTGGCGCACGCCAGATACTTATAGGCGGGCCGGATGATCCGGTTGGCAAAAATGACTTCCTCCACCCGGTGTGCGCACCAACCCGGCACACGGGCAATGGCGAACAGCGGGGTGTAGATATCCTCAGAGATGCCCAGCATGTTGTAGATCAGGCCGCTGAACAGGTCCACATTGGCGCACACCGGCTTGCTGCTGCCCTTTTCCTCGGCAAAGATATCGGGAGCCAGCCGCTCGATGCTGCACAGCATGTTGTACTCTTCCTCAAAGCCCTTCTCGTAGGCCAGGTGCTTGGCGCGCTCCTTCAGGATGACCTCACGGGGGTCGCTCATGGTGTAGACCGCATGGCCCATACCGTAGATCAGGCCGGAGCCGTCGCCCGCCTGCTTGCGCAGGATGCGGCGCAGATACTCGCGCACCTCGTCGTCATCCTCCGGGTGCTCCACATGCTTGAGGATATCCTGCAGCTGGCGGTTGACCATCAGGTTGGCACCGCCGTGCTTGGGGCCCTTCAGCGCGCCAATGGCGGCTGCAATGGCCGAGTAGGTATCGGTGCCCGAGGAGGACAGCACACGGGCGGTAAAGGTGGAGCAGTTGCCGCCACCGTGGTCTGCGTGGACCAGCAGGCACATATCCAGCAGCTTGGCTTCCTCGTGGGTGAACTTCTGGTCCGGGCGGTAGGTGCTCAGGATGTGCTCCGCCGTGCTCTGGCCGGGCTTGGGCATGTGAAAGAACATGCTCTGCTTATCATAATAGCGGCGCTTCATCTGGTAAGCGTTCACCATCATGGTGGGCATACTGGCGATCAGGTTGATGCTCTGGTTCAGGATATTCTCCAGCGTCAGGTCCTCGGCGTGCTCGTCATAGGAATACAGGCCCAGCACACACCGCTGCATCTTATTCATAATATTGGGCGAAGGAGCATTCATGGTATCCATAAAGCATCGGGCAGGGCACGGTGCTCTGCCAGCAGCTCACAGAAATCGTCCAGCTGCTCCTGGGTGGGCAGGCTGCCGAACAGCAGCAGCCAGATGACCTCTTCAAACACAAAGCGGTCATTGCGGTAAGCCTCGTTCACGATCTCGTTGATGTCCACGCCGCGGTAGATCAGGCGGCCCGGAATGGGAATGACATGCCCCTCCTGATCCTTTTTGTAGCCCACAACGTCACAGACATTGGTCAGGCCTGCCAGCACACCGGTGCCATCCGGGTTGCGCAGGCCGCGCTTGACACCGAGACGCTCACTCGTCTCCGGGTCGATGTAGTTGTTTGCCAGATACTCTTCACACAGCGTCCGCATGGTCTGCGGGTCCAGCGACGCTACTTCTGCATGGGTATAGTTCATGCGCGAATTTCCCCTTTCTCTTATTTCTCTCTTATATACTTTCCGGCCATCCACCATGATGGCACACCCTTATGATAGCGCTTTTGTGAAGTAAATTCAAGTCTTGGATGAAATGTGCGCTTTTTCACCCTGCCGGCTGGTACACTGGGCCCAGAAAAATGCCTGTCCGGGAGGGAAAACTACGATGAAAAAGACATTCTTTCTCCTCTGTGCCCTGCTGCTGGTGCTGGGCACACTCCTGCCGATCGCCGGTTACCGGCTGACACTGGCGGTGTTCGGCCCGGCACAGGGGGCTCCTTCTGCTCCTCTGCCGGGCACTGCGGCTTCGGAAGCCGCACCGGACAGCGCCGCCGTGCCGCCCTCCGATCAGGACAGCGAGAGCTTTCTCGCTGGCCGACCAGAGCGCCGGGGCCGTGGTCTCGGTGCCCCGGCGGGAATATCTGATCGGTGCCGTGGCGGCGGAAATGCCCATCAGCTGGCCGGACGAGGCGCTCAAGGCGCAGGCCATCGCGGCCCACAGCTATGCCCTCTACTGCCGCGACCATGCCGCCGAACCTGCTTCCGGCTGGCTGAGCGTGGACCCCGTCCGGCGGCAGGGATACTTAACGGATGCAGTTCTCCGCAGCTACTGGGGCACCGCCTATGAGGAAAACTATGCCCGCCTCTCGGCGCTGGTGGACAGTGTGCTGACCGATGTGCTCTACTATGGCAGCGCCCCCGCCGGGACAAGCTACTTTGCCATCTCCAACGGCATGACTGAAGCCAGCGAAAACGTCTGGGGCACCGCCCTTCCCTATCTTGTGGCCGTGGACAGCTCCACCGACCTCAATGCGGACAACTACCTTTATACCGTCCAATTTACCGCCGAGCAAATGCAACAGGCTCTCGCCGGGCAGGGCCTTCTCCCTGACCCTGCCGCACCTGCCAGCTGGTTCGGAGAGGCCGCGCTTACCCCTTCGGGCTATGTAGCTCCCTGCCCGTCTGTGGGCAGAGCGTCACCGGCCCGGCCCTGCGCAAGGCGCTGGGCCTGCGGAGCGCCTGCTTCACGGTGCAGTATCAGGAGGGCAGCTTTCTCCTCACCACCAAGGGCTATGGCCACGGTGTGGGGCTGAGCCAGTGGGGTGCCAAGGCGCTGGCCGAGCAGGGACAGAGCGCGGAGGAAATTCTGGCGCACTATTTCCCGGGGACAGAGCTGCGGAGGTGAACGGGCTCACCCTCTTCGTCATCGCTTACGCGATGCCACCTCCCCCAAAGTGGGAGCTTGGCAGTAAATGCAAGGTTTGCGGTTTTGTCAAGAGCTCTCCCTTTGGGAGAGCTGGACGCGAAGCGGCCTGAGAGGGTGAGGATGCTAATAAAAAAGGCAGCTGACCCAACGGCCAGCCGCCAGAAGATCAATATTCAGCCAAACAGGCTCGTCCACCAATCCTGACTGCTGCTTTCCTCGCCAGCAGCGGCTTCTGTCTCCGCCGTGGTCTCAGTTTCCGCGGCAGCTTCCTCCGCCTGCACAGCCTCTTCCAGAAGCTCCAGACCATCGTCATTGCCATCCTCGGTGATGTACCAGTAGCAGGACGCGCCGCCAATGGAGATGCTGGCGGCAGACAGCGGCACACGGCCGGAGGCAACCCCGTTGGAAGGATCGGAACAGTAGAACACGCCGTCGGTGTAGTCCGTCAGGAGCACGGCATGGGGTCTGGTGCGGTCGTACAGCACAATGCCCTCCGGATGCTCTGCCAGAATGGAGACCAGCGCTCCCGTCTTGGCCGCCTTGCCCGAGGGCAGGGTCGCATAACCCACATGCATATCGTTGTATGTAAAGCTGTGGGAGAGCCCGCCCGACCAGGCCGTGCTCTTGATGCCGTTTTCGGTCACATCCACCCAGCTGTCCATCCCGTCCAGATAGGCCCGGCGGCGAAGCATCATTGCGCAGAGGCCAGGGTGCAGGTGCCGCCCCGGCTCTGTTTGAAGTAGAACCCAACATCAACGTTCAGGTCCACGGCCAGTGCCCCGGGGAGCAGCACGGCCATCAGGGCCATCGATGCAAGCAGGGCAGCGAGAGTTTTCCGAAGTTTGCTTCCAAAGTGCTTGGCTGTTTCCACGTCAGTATCCTTTCTTCACAAAAGAGCGTTTCATTCACTGGTGTAAAGTATATCATTCTGTTACTCTTTTGTAAACAGTTTTGCAGCCATTTTCTCAATATTTACACGCTTTGGTCACAATTCAAGGGCAGATTGCACAATCGTGCAGTGAAGTGGTTGGATATTTGCTACAAAAGTCCGGAAAAGTTTTTCATTGTGCTTTCCGCTTTTCTTCCCAACTGCCGGTTTCTTTTTCAACGCAATTATGGTATAATCTGCCCTGAAGTTGAATTTTCAGGAGCATCTATATATGAAAGCAACCATCGTTATCCCCAACATCAACGGCAAAGGCTGGCTCAAGGACTCCATCGAGTCGGTCTATGCCCAGACAGAGCAGGATTTTGAGCTCATCATCGTGGACAACGGTTCCACCGATGAAAGTCTGGAGCAGGCCCGCAGCTACTGCGGCCGCCCCAACTTCACCCTGATCGAAAACGGCACCAACACCGGCTTTTCCCACGCCGTGAATCAGGCATTGCCCGGGCCAAGGGCGAGTATGTGGTCATGTTCAACAACGATGCCTTTGCCGAGCCGAACTGGCTGGCCGAGCTCATCCGCACCGCCGAGATCGATCCCAAGATCTTTGCCGTGCAGAGCCTGATGCTCCGCCACTTTGAACGGGAACTGGCCGACGATGCCGGTGATTACGTCACCTGGATGGGCTTTGCCTGCAAGACCGGCGACGGCCGCCGGGCCAGCCGCTACACCAAACAGAGACGCATCTTCTCGGCCTGCGGCGGCGCGGCGCTCTACCGCAAGAGCATTCTGGAGGAGATCGGCACCTTTGACGAGAACTTCTTCGCCTACTTTGAGGATGTGGACCTGAGCTGGCGTGCCAACAATGCAGGTTACAAGTGCGTCCTCTGCCCCACCGCAAAATGCTACCACATCTGCGGTGCCAGCACCGGCGCGGTGAAGTACAACGCCTTCAAGAGCCAGCAGAGCGGCCGGAACAGCATCCTGCTCCCCCTCAAGAACGAGCCGCTGCTCATGCTCATCCTGAACTTTCTCCCGCTGGCGCTGGGCTATCTGCTCAAGTGCTACAAGTTCCACAAGCAGGGCTTTGGCGAAGCTGGGACAAGGGAATGCACGAAGCCTTTGCCCTGCTCAAAGAGGGGAGGCTCGGCAAGCGCCCCTTCCGCCTGAAGGATTTGCCCAACTATATCCTCATGGAACTGTGGATGATCTGGAACATGGTGCCCTACCTGTGGTATCGTCTGGTCGTGGTAAGGTTTGATCTGAAGTAATCAGGAAACAAAAACACCCCTGCGTGGAATGCTTCACACATTCCGTGCAGGGGTGTTCTGTCTGATTCCGGTTTTCGGTTATGCCGCCGGGCTCTCGGAGGAAGCCTCGGTGCTCTCCGCCGGGGTGCTCTCCGCCGCCTCTTCCACCGGGGCAGCCTCCTCAGCAACGGCGCTGGCGGCGGCAGAGTCGCCTGCGGTTGCAAGGATGGCATCGTTGACCTCGCTCTCAGCCAGCGGGGCAGGCTCCGCGGCAGAGGCTGCACTGTCGGCAGATTCAGGCTTGGTCTCGCTGTCGGTCAGGCCGGTCAGGTACCAGCTGCCGCTCTGGCGGCTGAACAGGTAATCCATATACTTGGTGGGCGTGTCGGACGAGGTGTTCAGGATGCTGTCATCACTGCTCTGGGTGGGGATATAGCCCACGGTAACGTGGAGCAGGCCGTCCTTCTTGAACAGTCTGGTGACGGTAGCGCGGAAGATGCCCACGCTGCCGGTGACGGGGATCTTATAGCACTGGGTCGTCTCGTCAAACTCGATGGTCATATCGTCCATCTCAAAGCTCCTGTGGGTCAGCTTGAAGCTGGGGCCCACCAGCTTTGCCAGATAGGCATCCACATCCACCGAGGGCAGCAGCAGCTGTTCGGTGTCAGGGTCCGTATTGTAGTTGTCAAAGCTTCCCTGGGTCTCCTGGATGCTGTACACGCAGCCCCAGACAGCGGCTTCGCGCAGGGTCAGATCATTGATGTTCTCAATGCCGTCAAAGGGCAGCGGATCGAACAGGACCAGACCTTCCAGCCGGTCCTCATATTCCGCTTTCTGCTGGGTGTCGTCAAACAGGGTGGCCACACCCTTCACACCGGCCCGCACGACTGTTACAACGCCCACCAGTGCCAGCACGGCGATCAGCAGGCCAAGGGCCTGCCGGGCGCGGCGGCGGTGGAGCCGGGCGTGTTCTTCCGGGGTCATATAGGTCTTCATATCGTTATCGTCTCCTAAATCAGGTCATCTTTTGGGGAAATACCAGCTTTCAGTATACCACAAACTGCCCGCCGGTGCAAAACCCGGGGCGTGGATTTTTTGTGAAAGCGCGATTTATTCCCACGTTTTCCAGATCTCGGCTGGTAGCCCACGGTGGCCTTTTTGCCGTTGCGCACGATGGGCGTTTTGAAGAGCTGCTGATTCTCGAACAGCTTGTCCTCCTTCTGCCAATCCACCAGTGCATCCAGCAGGGCCAGCGTCTGCTTATCCTTTGCCGCCGGGTTTACCAGCTGCTCCCAGCCGCCCAGCGCGCGGGCCACGTTCTCAAACTCGCCCCGGCTCATCTCTTTTTCCTTCAGGTCGATCATCTGGAACTTGATGCCCCGCTCCTTGAAATAGCGCTGGGCCTTTTTGGTATCAAAGCACTTGCTGGTGCCAAAGATCTGAATGTTCATCGTTTTTCCTCCTGGATCCTGTGTGCTCTATTGTATCATATCTGCCGGAAAAAACCTAGGGATAATTCATCTTCTTTCCGTCCATACTTGCTTTATCACAAGCCGACCCTGAGATTGAACGAAGGGCGGGCCATTTCAGAAAGAGAGGAACTTCCCATGAAAGCATTCGTTGACCCCGATCTCTGCATCGGCTGCACCCAGTGCACCGGGATCTGCCCCGAGGTGTTCCAGATGACAGGCATCCTGGCCGTCGCTGTGCCGGGCGAGCTGCCGCCCGACACCGTCCCCACCGCCGTGGAAGCCGCACAGGCCTGCCCGGTGAGTGCCATCACCATCTCGGAGTAACACCTTCGCCTGCCTTCCCAACACGGAGGGCATTTTTGTTTTTTCTGCAAAAATCCCCCGCTGGCCCCCATTTTGTGTTATACTATAAATTGAGTTATAGTGCAATGGAGGAGACTGACTATGCGTTTACTGGTCATTGACGGCAACAGCATTGCCAACCGTGCCTTTTACGGCATCAAGCTGCTGACCACCAAGGACGGCCGCTATACCAATGCCATCTTCGGCTTTTTGAATATTATGAATTCCCTGCTCCGGGAGTGTGAGCCCGACGAGGTGGCCGTTGCTTTCGATCTGAAGCACCCCACCTTCCGCCACGAAATGTATGACGGCTACAAGGCACCCGCCACGCCATGCCGGACGAGCTGGCCCAGCAGATGCCCATCCTGAAAGAACTGCTCACCGACCTGGGCTACCGTCAGGTATCGGCAAAGCTGGGAGGCCGACGACATTCTGGGCACGCTGGCCGCTGCCTGCGAGGCCCGCAGGGACGACTGCTTTCTGGCCACGGGAGACCGCGACAGCCTGCAGCTGGTGAGCGAGACCACCACCGTGCTGCTGGCCACCAGCGCCATGGGCCGCAGCAAAACGGAGACCATGGATCTGGATGCCATCCACGAAAAGTACGGCATCGAGCCAAGCAGCTCATCGAGGTGAAGAGCCTGATGGGCGACACCTCCGACAACATTCCGGGTGTGAAGGGCATCGGTGAAAAGACCGCCATGACCCTGGTCAAGAACTTCGGCACCCTGGACAGCGTGTACGACCATCTGGACAGCCCGATCATCAAGCCCCGGCAGCGGGAAAACCTGCTGGCCTGCCGGGAGGATGCCTACCTCAGCCACACGCTGGGCACCATCCGCACCGATGCCCCCATCGACACAGCGGAAGGGGCCTACAAGGTGACCGAGGGCAACAAGCCCGCTGCTGTCCGTCTGATGCAGGAGCTGGAGATCCAGACCCTCATCACCCGGTTCGGGCTGGACGGCATCGCTCCGGAACAGGACCCCGACACCCTGCCGGAGGTAAACGCAGCCATTGCGTCCCTGCCCGCAGAGCCTTCCGGCCACTATCTGGTGGCCGCACGCCCTGCTGTTCTGGGCAAAAAGAGCGCGATCGTGCAGCCGGAGGCCTGGTACGCCGTGCAGGACACCACCGTGTATCCCCTCTCCGAGGAGGAGCTGGTCTCCCTGCTGGACGACCCCAGGGTGACACTGGATGTGTTCGATTCCGCTCCCCTCTACGCCAGAGCCATGGCCGCAGGCAGCTGGGGCAGCAGCATCGTCTGGGACGGCAAGCTAGCCGCCTACCTGCTGGACGCTTCCGCTTCCCACTATCTGCTCACCACCCTTGCCACCAGCTACCATGCAAGATCGGCGTTCTCCTGTGAGGAATACCCCGATGCCGGTTTCCTGGCAGACCTGTTCGCCAGAATGAAGGCGGAGATCACCGAAAACGGCGAGGACGACCTCTACAACAACATCGAGTTCCCGCTGGCACAGGTGCTGGCCGATATGACCCGCACCGGTATCCTTGTAGACCGTGAGGGCATCGAAGCCTTCGGCGTGCAGCTGCGGCAGGAGCTGGATCAGGTGCTGACCCGCATCGAGATGGAGGCGGGCACCTCCGATTTCAACCCCAACAGCCCCAAACAGCTGGGCACACTGCTCTTTGATACCATGGGCCTGCGCCACGGCAAAAAGACGAAGAACGGCTGGTCCACCGATGCCGAGACACTGGAAAAGCTGCGGGACATCCCGCTGGTGGAGGACATTCTCCAGTACCGTGCCTGCCAGAAGCTGAACTCCACCTATGTGGAGGGTCTGCTCAAGGTCATCGGCGAGGACGGCCGCATCCACACCCGTTTCAACCAGACCGAGGCCCGCACCGGGCGGCTCTCCTCTGACAATCCCAACCTGCAGAACATCCCCATCCGCACCGAGATGGGCAGCAAGCTCCGCGCCTACTTTGTGGCAAAGCCCGGCTGCGTGCTGGTGGATGCCGATTACAGCCAGATCGAACTGCGCATCCTGGCCCATGTCACCGGCGACACACACATGCAGGAGGCGTTCCTCTCCGGTGCCGACATCCACCGCAGCACCGCAGCCAAGATCTACAACATCCGGCCTGAGGATGTCACGCCCCGCCTGCGTTCCAGCGCCAAGGCCATCAACTTTGGCATCATGTACGGCAAGGGCGCTTACAGCCTTTCCAAGGACATCGGCGTGAGCGTCAAGGAGGCAGAGGCCTTCCTGCAGACCTATCTGGCCACCTTCCCCAATATCGACGGTTATATGGAAAAGACCATTGCGGATGCCCGCCAATGCGGCTACGTTTCCACCCTGTTCGGCCGCCGCCGCGCCCTGCCGGAGCTGAACAGCAACAACCACAACATCCGGGCCAGCGGCGAACGGATGGCCCGCAACACCCCCATTCAGGGCACGGCTGCTGATGTCATCAAGCTGGCCATGGTGCGCGTCTGGCGGCGGCTGCGGAACGAGAAAATGGAAAGCCGCCTGATCCTGACGGTCCACGATGAACTGATCGTGGAAGCCCCGGAAGCGGAGGCCGAAAAGGCCGCGCAGATCCTGCGGGAGGAAATGGAAGGCTGCGTGCACTACGCGGTGCCCCTGAGCACCGATGTGCATACTGGCAAAAACTGGCTGGAGGCCCACTGAACTATGATTGTTTTAGGAATCGAATCCACCTGCGACGAGACCGCCGCATCCCTTGTGGAGGATGGCCGCCGCCTGCTGAGCAACGTCATCTCCACCAGCGTCAAGGAGCAGGCTCTTTATGGCGGCGTGGTCCCTGAGATCGCCAGCCGCCGCCACTGCGAGTTCATCAGCGCCACGGTCAAAAAGGCTCTGCTGGACGCAGGCAAGACCATGGACGATGTGGACGCGGTGGCTGTCACCTTTGCGCCGGGCTTGATCGGCGCGGTGCTGGTGGGTGTGAACTTTGCCAAGGGGCTAGCCTATTCTGCCAACAAGCCGCTGGTTCCGGTGCATCACCTGCGGGGCCACATTGCGGCCCTTTACCTGACCCACCCGGAGCTCAAGCCGCCCTTCCTCTGTCTGGTGGCATCCGGCGGCCACAGCCATATCGTGGAGGTGCAGGACTACACCCACTACCACATTCTGGGCCACACCGTGGACGATGCCGCCGGCGAAGCCTTTGACAAGGTCGCCCGCACCCTGGGTCTGCCCTATCCCGGCGGCCCCAGCGTGGCAAATGCCGCCAAAACAGGCGACCCCAAGGCCTACCGCCTGCCGGTGCCCCATGTGGACGGCAAGTACAACGTCAGCTTCTCCGGCCTGAAAACCGCTGTGCTGAACGAGGTGAACAAGGCCAGATGAAGAACGAGGAGATCAACGTGCCTGATCTGGCGGCAAGCTTTCAGGAGCGCATTGCGGGTATTCTGGCCGAAAAGCTGCTGCTGGCTGCTGCCGACACCGGGGCCAAGCAGGTCTGTCTGGCGGGCGGCGTGGCCGCCAACGGCCGCCTGCGTCAGCTGGTGAACGATGGTGCCCAGAAGCTGGGGGCCAAGGTCTATCTGCCGGAGCTGAAATTCTGCGGCGACAACGGCGCAATGATTGCGGCGCAGGGCTACTACCAGTACATGGCGGGCCACACGGCGGGCCTTGATCTGAACGGTCTGCCCACCCTGCCCATCGACTACGAATAAACGAAGCAAAACCAAAGCTCCCGGAGCGGTGCGGCATTCAGTGCCACTGCTCCGGGAGCTTTTTGCCCTGCTGCGGGCGCACAACCAAAAAGGCACCCTCGCCTTTCAGCGAGAGTGCCTTTTGTTTCAAGAATAAAAATTCAAGAAAGAACGTTCAGAAGGGATCAAATTACTTGATCTCGACCTTAGCGCCAGCCTCTTCCAGCTTCTTCTTGATGTCCTCAGCCTCAGCCTTGGAAGCCTTCTCCTTGACAGCCTTGGGAGCGCCGTCAACGATAGCCTTTGCTTCCTTCAGGCCCAGACCGGTGATCTCCTTGACCAGCTTGATGACCTGCATCTTGGTAGCGCCAGCCTCAGCCAGGATGACGTCGAACTCGGTCTTCTCTTCCTCAGCGGCAGCAGCAGCACCAGCAGCAGCGGGAGCAGCAGCAGCAACAGCAGAAACGCCGAACTCCTCG
>ENA-OQIO01000368-OQIO01000368.1-human-gut-metagenome-genome-assembly--contig:-NODE-368-length-24557-cov-2.954892_pt1 | contig 24557 bp, 19 predicted proteins | sample MGYA00242573_ERZ504737 | MGnify/ENA primary metagenome ERZ504737 (study PRJEB26092, sample SAMD00036203) | human gut metagenome | host: Homo sapiens | study: EMG produced TPA metagenomics assembly of...
AATGAGTATAATATAAATTATTAATATATAGGTTTTGGTTTTTTTAGAAATATAGAGTTTTTATTTCAGGGTAGTGCGATTAAGGTAAAAACTTATAGGGGGAAGTAATAGTGAGTGTAGGAATAATCAATAAGCAAATTGAAGAGAGAGCTTCATTACAGAAAAATTTCTTAAAAACAGCAAATATGTTATTTGGTAAAGATTGGAATGAATTAACTAAAGAAGAATTATATCAGACTTTAGTTAGAACAGTTCGTCAGTACATCAGTGAAAACTGGATTATGACTAATAAATACTATGAAGAAAATCAATGCAAAGAAGTATATTATTTTTCCATTGAATTCTTATTAGGTCGTCTATTAAATACAAACTTGATCAATCTTGATATGAAAGAAATCTGTAAAGAAGCCTTGAAAGACTTGAATATTGATATTACAGAACTCTTTAAACAGGAACCAGATGCAGGTTTAGGTAATGGTGGTCTTGGCCGTCTTGCTGCTTGCTTTATTGATTCTTTGGCTTCCTTAGGCCTTCCAGGTCATGGTTGTACTATCCGTTATCAATATGGTCTGTTTGAACAAAAAATAATAGATAATCAACAAGTTGAAATTCCTGATAATTGGCTTAAAAATGGTTTCGCTTGGGAATATCGCAAAGCTGACAAAGAAGTTGATGTTCATTTTGGCGGTAATGCTTATATGGCTCAACAAGAAGATGGTTCTTTAAAATTAGTTCATGAAGGATATAATACAGTTGCAGCTGTTCCTTATGATGTGCCAATCGTAGGTTACCACAATAATGTAGTAAATACTCTTCGTCTTTGGAATGCTGAAGTTCCTCAAGATTTTGCTTCTTTATCAGGTACTAGAGAACAGTTACAAGAAAGATTGCGTCAATCTTATCGTGTACAAGCAATCACTTCTTGCTTGTATCCAGAAGATAGCTCTTATGAAGGTAAAATGCTTCGTTTGACTCAAGAGTATTTCTTTGTATCTGCAGGCGTTCAAAGTATTGTTCGTCATTATAAACGCCGTAAAGGTGATTTAAAAGATTTTGCGAAAAAAATTGCTATTCATATCAATGATACTCATCCAGCAATGGCAATTCCTGAACTTATGCGCGTACTCATTGACCAAGAAGGTATGGATTGGGATACTGCTTGGGATATCACTAAAAATACAGTAGCTTATACTAACCATACAATTATGCCAGAAGCATTAGAAACTTGGCCAATTGATATGTTTAAAAATCTCGTACCACGTATTTACATGATCGTAGAAGAAATCAATGCACGCTTCTTAGAAGATGTTCGTAAACAATATCCAAATGATGAAGACCGTGTACGCAGAGTATCTATCATTCAAGATGGCGTAGTTCATATGGCTCGTCTTTCTGTTGTAGGTAGCCACAGCGTAAATGGTGTTGCTAAAATTCATAGCGATATCTTAAAAGCACATACTATGCGTGACTTTGATGAAATTACCCAGGTAAATTCAATAATAAAACTAATGGTATTACACATCGTCGTTGGCTCATTGCTGCAAATCCACAGCTTTCTAGCTTAATAGATGAAGCTATTTCTGATAAATGGCGTAAAGACCCATCTCGTCTTATCGATTTATTAGATTATAAAGATGATACAGCATTCCTTGATAAATTAGCAGAAGTTAAAAAAGAACATAAAATTTATTTAGCTGGTCATATCAAACGTCGTAGTGGATTTACTATTGACCCTAACTCTTTATATGACATTCAAGTTAAACGTATTCATTCTTACAAACGTCAAATTATGAATATTTTACATGTAATGCATATCTATAATTTGATTAAAGCAAATCCATCTATTAAATCTGAAATGTTACCTCGTACTTATATGTTCGCAGGTAAAGCAGCTCCTGGTTACCATATCGCTAAAGAAACAATTCGCTTAATCAACAATGTAGCTAATATTGTTAATAACGATAAAGATGTAAACGATTGTTTACATGTAGTATTCTTAGAAAACTATGGTGTTACTTTAGCAGAAAAATTATTCCCAGCAGCTGATGTTAGTGAACAGATTTCTCTTGCAGGTAAAGAAGCTTCCGGTACATCTAACATGAAATTCATGATGAACGGTGCTATCACACTTGGTACTTTAGATGGTGCTAACGTGGAAATTTGCGATGCAGTTGGAGAAGATAACTGCGTTATCTTTGGCTTAAAAGAACATGAAGTAATGGAATACTATAAAAATGGATTATATTCCGCATGGACTGAATATAATACAAATCCAGCAATTCACAATGTAGTTGATGAATTATTGACTGGTCCATTCGTAGGTAATGGTGATTTCCATGACTTACACAACTATTTATTCAATAGTAATGATGAATATTTCGTATTCAAAGACTTCAATTCTTATATTGATGCTCATGTAAAAATTAGAGGTAAATATCTCGACCGCTATGGTTGGTTGAAATCCAGCTTAATCAATATTGCACATTCTGGTATCTTCTCTAGTGATAGAACTATCAGCGAATATGCAAAAGATATCTGGAATGTAGAACCTATTAATTTATTAAAATAAATGACTCCAAAGGAGAACTAAAAATATGGAAGTATCCGCATTAAAAGATTTTGATTTGTATTTGTATCATCAAGGTACAAATTTCTATGCGTATCAAATGTTAGGAGCTCATTTTGTAGTAGAAGACGGAGTAGAAGGCGTACGCTTTGCTGTTTGGGCACCTCATGCTAAAGCCATAAGTGTAGTAGGAGATTTTAATAATTGGGATTACAATGAAAACCCAATGCAGAGAATTTCTGATGGTGAAATTTGGGTGACTTTTATTCCTAATTTACAGCAAGGTGAAATTTATAAATATTCTATAGAGCCATTCAATGGTGGAGAACGTTTCTTAAAAGCAGACCCTTATGCTTTTTATGCTGAAAAGAAACCAAAAACAGCTTCTCGCGTTTATGATTTACGCGGTTATGAATGGCATGATGAAAAATGGCAGAAAAAACAGCAACAAGAAGCTTCTTATGATAAACCTATGCTCATCTATGAAGTGCATTTAGGCTCTTGCGTCGTGATGCTGAAGGTAATTATTTAACTTATAGAGAAGCAGCAAAACAACTCATCTCTTATGTTAAAGAAATGAATTATACTCATATTGAGTTTATGCCACTTTGTGAACATCCATTTGATGGTTCTTGGGGTTATCAAGCAACTGGTTATTATGCAGTAACTAGTCGTTATGGTGAACCAAAAGACTTCATGTATTTAGTAGATTTAGCTCATCAAAATGGTATTGCTGTAATCATGGACTGGGTTCCAGGACATTTCTGTAACGATGCTCATGGTCTTCGCCGTTTTGATGGTGAAACTTTATATGAATCTGATAATGAAAAACGCCGTGAAAATTGGCAATGGGGTACAACTAACTTCGACTATGGTCGTTGTGAAGTGCATAGCTTCTTAATTTCTAATGCTCTATTTTGGTTAAATGAATATCATATTGATGGGCTTAGATTGATGCTGTAGCTAATATGTTGTATTTAAACTACGGTCGTGAAGAAGGTCAGTGGGAACCTAATAAATACGGTGACACTGGTAACCTTGAAGCTATGGAATTGATTAAAAATCTAAATGAAGCGATTTTCAAATATCATCCAAATGCTTTAATGATGGCAGAAGAATCTACATCATGGCCTATGATTTCTCGTCCAACCTATATGGGCGGTATGGGCTTTAACTATAAATGGAATATGGGCTGGATGAATGATATGCTCAAATATATGAGCCTTGATCCTATTTATCGTAAATGGAATCATGATAAAATTACATTCTCCTTGATGTATGCTTTCTCTGAAAACTTTGTATTGCCATTATCTCATGATGAAGTAGTTCATGGTAAATGCTCTTTAATTGAAAAGATGCCAGGCGATTATTGGCGTAAATTCGCTGGTCTTCGTTCCTTCTTTGGTTATTGGATGACTCACCCTGGTAAAAAATTATTATTCATGGGTGGCGAATTTGGTCAATTTATCGAATGGAAATATGATGATAGTCTTGATTGGCATTTAGCTGAATTGTATCCAATGCATACAAAAATGCAGAGATTCTCTAAAGAATTGAATAAATTCTATTGTGAACATAAAGCTTTATGGCAAGTAGACTTTGATTGGCGTGGTTTCCGCTGGATTGATTGTAACGATAATGAAAATAGCGTTATTTCCTTTATTCGTTATGCTGAAGACCAAGATGATTTCATCATTGTAATATGTAACTTCACTCCAGAAGTGCGTCATGGTTACCGCATTGGTGTTCCTGAAAAAGGTATTTATCAAGAAGTATTTAATACAGATAAAGAAGAATACGGTGGTTCTAATGTATTAAATGAAGGTGACTTTAAATCAGAAGATGTATTCTGGCATAATTTAAATCAATCTATTCAAATTACTTTACCACCACTTGGTACAGTATATTTCAGATTGAAATTGCGTCCTGTTGAAGCTAAAAAACAGACAGTGATTGAAGCTGAAAAACCAGAAAAAGTAAAACTTAATGGTAATAGATCAAAACAACGTCAAAAGGCTAAAGCTTATGCCTTGAAATAATTTAAGTTATAGCCCATATAATTTTTATTATATGCTATATATACAATCATAGAGGAAGGTCGTGTTATAGTGTTAAAAGTTTTATATGTAGCCTCAGAAGCTGTGCCTTTTGTAAAAACAGGCGGTCTTGCAGATGTAGCGGGTTCTTTACCTAAAGAATTAAAACAAAAAGGTGTAGATGTTCGTGTTGTTATACCAAAATACAGTGGTATAAAAGAAGAATATCGCAATAATATGGAACATATTTATGATGGTGAAATCAATGTTTCCTGGCGTAAAAAATATCTAGGTATTGATAGATACGATTATAAAGATGTACCATTTTATTTCATTGATAATCAGGAATATTTCTATCGTGAAGGATATTATGGTTATCCAGATGATGTAGAAAGATTTACTTTCTTCTGCAGAGCTGTTCTTGAAATGCTTCCTCATATTGATTTCTGGCCAGATGTTATTCATATGAATGATTGGCAAACAGGTTTAATTAGCGTTTATTTAAAACTCGAACATAATGAAGATGTACGCTATAACAAGATTAAAACAGTATATACTATTCATAATTTGAAATATCAAGGTCGTTTCTGGAAAGGATATTTACCAGATGTATTAGGTCTTGATTGGAAATGCTTCAACAATGGTGATTTGGAATACTTCGATGATATCAACTTCATGAAAGGTGCTATCGTATATTCTGATAAAGTTACTACTGTAAGTCGCAGTTATGCTAAAGAAATTCAAGATCCTTATTATGGTGAAGGTCTTGAAGGTATGCTTCAAAAACGTGATGCAGATTTATCTGGTATTATCAATGGTCTTGATTATGAAGATTATAATCCAGAAACTGATAAGTACATCTTTAAAAACTTTGATGTACATAATGCAATTGCTATCAAAGGTGATAATAAAGAACAACTTCAGAAAAAATTGGGCTTACCAGTAAATCGCAAGATTCCAATGATTGGTATGGTAACTCGTTTAGTTGAAGCTAAAGGTCTTGATTTAGTTACACGTATCTTAGATGAATTACTTGAATATGAAAATGTACAATTTGTAATCTTAGGTACAGGCGATAGACAATATGAAGACTGGTTCAAAGGTCTTGTGTGGCGCTATCCGAAAAAGTATCTGCTAATATCTTCTTTAATAATGAATTAGCACATCAAATTTATGCTGCAAGTGATTTATTCTTGATGCCATCTCAATATGAACCATGCGGTATTGGTCAGCTTATCGCTCTTCGTTATGGTACTGTGCCAATTGTACGTGCTACAGGTGGTTTAAAAGATACTGTTGAAGCATATAACAATTACACTCAAACTGGTAATGGCTTTAGCTTTAATAACTACAATGCACATGAATTATTATTCTCCATCAAACGTGCAATAGATGGTATTGCTGATGATAGAAAACATATTCATCTTGTAGAAAATGCTATGACTGCTGATTACAGTTGGGAAGAATCAGCTAAACAATATAAAGAATTGTATAATAGCTTAAAGGCTTAATAATTAGTTTAAAATAAAAATTTTATCGCTTAATACGACTTTTATAAAATTTTGCTTACTCAACAAAATAAGGTCTGTATTAAGCGATAATTATTTTATAGATGATTGAAGTTTTAATTAAAGTTTTAATCAGGGGAGGGATAATATAAATGATTTTTCATGATTCGCAAAATCTATATTATCGCAGTCCTATAGGGCAGTGCCGACACAATCTTTTGTGAGATTGGCAATTGATGTTGATTTAAAAGATAAAGTTTCTTTAGTGCGTTTACATACATGGCAAGAAACTTGTGGTTCAATATATTATAATTTAAAAAAATCTTCATGGGATGAAAAACATTATTTTATTGATTTAGATATGCCTGAAGATGGTTGTCTTGTTTGGTATTATTTTATAATTGAATTAGTTGATGGCAAATTATTATATTATGGCAATAATAAGGCGCAAATGGGTGATATTGGTCAAGAAGCACTAGAGGTGCCACCATCTTATCAGATTACAGTATTTAAAAAAGATGTAAAAACGCCAGATTGGTTTAAAAAAGCCGTTATGTATCAGATTTTTCCTGATAGATTTTATCGTAGTGGCAATAATATTCCACAGAAAAAACATGCGGTGCTTCATTGTGATTGGAATGAGCCACCAATGTATTATTTAGACCCAGATACTAAAAATGTAGTCACTTATGATTATTTTGGCGGAAATATCCAAGGTATAAAAGAGAAATTATCTTATTTAAAAGATTTGGGAATATCTGTGATTTATTTTAATCCTATTTTTAAATCACGTGCTAATCATCATTATGATACGGCAGATTATCATCAAGTAGACCCAATGTTTGGCACTAATGAAGAATTTGCACAGCTTTGTAGTCAAGCTAAAGAGATGGGAATTCGCATCATCTTAGATGGTGTATTTAGTCATACTGGCAGTGATAGTATATACTTCAATCGCTTTGGCAATTTTGACAGTGTAGGTGCATATCAATCCAAAGAATCTCCATATTATGAATGGTATGATTTCAAGGAATATCCTTGTAAATATGATTGTTGGTGGGGCTTTACAAGTATGCCAAACACAAAGGAAACAACACCATCATATATGGATTTCATCATTCGTAGTGAAGATAGTGTAATGAATTTTTGGATGGATAAAGGCATAAGTGGTTGGCGTTTAGATGTAATTGATGAATTGCCACAGAAATTTACACGTTGTTTTTATCAAAAATTGAAGAAATTAGATAAAGATGCAGTTATCATCGGTGAAGTATGGGAAGATGCTTCAAATAAAATAGCGTATAATGTTCATCGTGAATATCTTTGTGGCTATGAGCTGGATAGTGCGATGAATTATCCATTGCGCAGAATTATTTTAGATTTTATTTTGAGAAATAAATCAGCTCAAGAAACAGAAGTAAGTATTTTAAATCAGCATGAAAATTATCCTGAAGAAAATCTCTATGCCATGATGAATTTATTGGGTAGTCATGATGTAGAACGTATTTTGACTTTATTAGGCGAAGCTCCAAGTGTAGAAAATGTACCAGCTAGTGTACAGGCAAAATTCAAATTAGATGATGCTCATTTACGTTTAGCTATTGCTCGTTTGAAATTAGCTGTTGTTTGGCAGATGACATTGCCAGGGGTACCATCAATTTATTATGGCGATGAAATCGGTATGCAGGGATATCGCGACCCACATAATAGAGCAAGCTATAAATGGGATGAAGCTGATAATAATTTACGTCATTTCTTTACGCGTATGATAGCACTGCGCAATCATCGACAAGTATTGCAAACTGGTTGGTATATACCAGTATATGCTCAAGATGATGTCTTAGCTTATATGAGAACTACAAAATTAGGCAAAGATAGATTTGGACAAAAAATGGATGATGATTGCATTTTAGTGGTATTAAATCGTCATCAAGAAAAGACTATGACGATAGAAATTGATGTTCATGGTTTTTGTCAGCGTAAATTACATGAAATAACTAATATGTATCCTGATGTGGAAATCATAGATAATAAAGCTAAGATAGAAATTGAACCGCTCACAGCTCTAGTATTTGAACAGGAAAAAGAAAATATAGAATATGCTAGAAAAGCTGGTATTATCATGCATCCAACATCCCTTCCATCTGATTATGGTATTGGTGATTTAGGAAAAGAAGCTTATAATTTTGTGGATTGGTTAGTAAAAGCTAAACAAAAGATTTGGCAAGTATTGCCATTAAATCCAGTAGGATATGGAGCATCTCCATATCAATCTCCATCTGCTTTTGCTGGCAATACTATGCTTATTTCTCCTGAAAAATTGGTGGAAATCAATTTATTGGAAGCTAAAGATATTGTTTTAGATTATAAAGCTGATGTTGATAAAGTAGATTTTGTAAAAGTAGAAGCTTATAAAGAAAAAATCTTAACAAAAGCTTTTGCAAATTTTGTAGCAGATGCAGATTATACTGCTTTTTGTCAACAGCAAAGTTATTGGCTTGAAGATTATGCACTATTCATGGCATTAAAGAAATATTATAAAAACTTACCATGGTATGAATGGAATTTAGATATAAAATTGCGTAAACCTCAAGCTTTAGAGTCTTGTAGAATTTCTTTGGCACAAGATATTGCTTATGCTAAGTTTAAGCAATATATTTTCTTTAAACAGTGGCAAGATTTACATGCTTATGCAAACGAAAGAGGCATACAAATAGTCGGTGATGTTCCAATTTTTCCATCACATGATAGTGCTGATGTATGGGTACATCAAGATTTATTTAATTTGAATGCTGATGGCACCTTAAAGACAGCAGCAGGAGTGCCACCAGATTATTTCAGTGAAGATGGTCAACTTTGGGGCAATCCACATTATCTCTGGAAGGTAATGCAAAGAGATGACTATAGTTGGTGGCGTAAACGTATAGCTACATTGTTGAATTTAGTAGATATAATTCGCATTGACCATTTCCGTGGTTTTGAAGCTTATTGGGAAGTATCTGGTATGGCCACAAATGCTCGTGTTGGTAAATGGGTTAAAGGTCCAGGCAAAGATTTATTTGATAAAATCAAAGAATATTTAGGTGATGTGCCAATCATTGCTGAAGATTTAGGTGTAATTACGCCAGAAGTCGAAGCTTTGAAAAATAGTTGTAATTTCCCAGGCATGAAAGTTTTGCAATTTGAATTATATGCAAATAAATATCATAAATTAAACTTTATCAGTCCGAAAAATAGCATTGTCTATACAGGCACTCATGACAATAATACAACTTTAGGCTGGCTTAAAGAGGATATATCTCCGCAGGATAAAGCAGTTTTAGCAGATTTATTAGAAGTTAAAGTTGATGATAATGAGGCTTTATTAGAGGAATTGGTAAAATTAGCATATGCTAGTGCCTCTAAGATGGCGATATTGCCAATGCAAGATGTTTTGAAGTTGGATAGTAATGCTAGAATGAATTTACCTGGTACAGTAGGCACTAACTGGGGCTGGCGCATGCAAAAAGATACATTGACAGACGAAAAAGCAATGTATTTGTGTTCCTTAGTAGAAAAATATAATAGATAAATGAAAAGGACTCTGCAATAAATGTAGAGTCCTTTTAGATTTTAGCGAAAAGTAATTCGGCAAAGAAGATATTATCATGGTATAATAATTTAAGTGTATTTAGTTAAATTTATTTTAAGATAGGTGAATATTTTAATGAAAATAGAGAAAAAAATATTGTGGGCGATATCATTAAGTGCATTATCTTTATGTACATATAATCAGCCAGTATTAGCTTCAGATACTGATGTTGAAATCTTAAATTATGTTGAAGACCAACGTCGTGAAGCTAGAGATAAAGAAAAAAATAAAGCTATTAATGAATTTAAAGCAGAATTAGATGCTCAATATGAAAAAGAAGGCATTGTTATACAAAATCCTCAAGAAGCACCAATTATTTTTGAGGGTAATGATATTATGTATGACTCAGTAACAGGTGAAGTATATGGTAAGGGTAATGTAAAAATCACTCAGAATTATTCACGCATGACTACTGAAGATGCAAATGGTAATTTAAATACAGGTGATGTGGATATTCCTGTTCCTGCTCATGTTATGCAGGTAGCTAACCCAACACTTGATATCAACAGTGAGAAAACAAAATATAATTATAATGAAAAAACTGGTGTAATGAATAATGTAAAAGGTCGTGTAGATAATAGATATATTTCAGGGGAACAAGTAGAATTTTATCCTGATTACTATATAATTTACAATGGCACGATGACACGTTGTCCTGCGAAAAAACCAGATTACTGTTTGACTGCTGAGAAAATTGAAATTTATCCTGATGACCATATGGTAGCATATAATGCGAAATTTTTGATCAAAGGTCAAGTTATTTATCAAACAGATGAATATAGTACTAAAATAGGTACTAATAGCGATGGAAAAAATCAATGGATACCACTGCGTATTCGTATAAATGATGATGATGGTTTATCTATCGGTTATAAATTAGATGCACCACTGATGGATAATGTAAAAGCTTATGCTGATTTAAAATATACTACTAAGCATGATATGAGAAATATTTATGGTGTAGCTTGGAATAATGCAGGTAGTACTTTTAAAGTAGAAAATGGTAAATATGAAGATGATGATGATCGTTGGTTAGAAAAAAAATATAGCATATGTATATAATTATGGCAGTAGAATAGGTGATACACCACTTAGTTTTAATTTGTATAATGAATATGGTTTATGGGAAGAAAATAATATTAAAAGTTGGCATCGTGAACATAATTTATCTCTCCATCATGATCCTATAAATTTAGATACAGAAGGTAAATTTAGATTATTTCCAAGCATAGGTTATCGCTTAGTTTATGAAGATTATGATGATAGCAATTATAATAGTTTGTATTATGATGTGACTTTACTTGGTGAATTAACTGATAGATTAGTAGCTTATACAGGATATCATTATTCAAGAGTTAGTGCAGAAAATACTTTATTCCAGTATGGATTGGAAGATTATTCCAAAAAAGTATCCGCAGGTCTAAGTTATACTATAGATGATAAAAATCGCTTTGTTGTAGCAACAGGATATGATGCTTCTGATCAGCTTCGTTTAAGAGATTTAGATTATTATTGGTATCATGATTGGCATTGTGTAGAAACTGAATTAAAATATGAACAGAAAAAAGATAAATGGAGTTTACATTTTAATTTCTTGAATTTCTAATATATAGAGAAAAAAGGTGAATTTATGAAGCCGGAATTGATTGATTTTGTAGAAAAATTTAAGGGAAAACGCATTTTAATTATTGGTGATATGATTGCTGATATATATTTAAAAGGCGATATTTCTCGTATTTCTCGTGAAGCGCCAGTTTTAGTATTGATAGAGTCAGAAGAAAAAACAGTGGCTGGCGGTGCTGCTAATGTAGTTAATAATGTAGCTACATTAGGCGGAAAGGCTTTTGCTGTAGGTATTTTAGGCGAAGATAAAGGTGCTTTAAATTTAAAGCAAATATTAGAAGAAAATAATGTAAATACGGAAGGTATGTTTTGTGATCAAAATCGCAAAACTATTACTAAGACACGTGTTATTGCAGGTGGTAGAGCTACAGTAAGTCAACAGGTAGTACGTATTGATAGAGAATGTAATGAAGTTATCAGTGAAATATATGAAAAAGAATTGATGAATTATATTCAAATGGTCATGCCACAGATGCAAGGTGTAGTAATGAGCGATTATGGTAGTGGAACAATTACACCTAAAATTCGTGATTTAATTTTATCTTTAAGTAAAGAATATGATATACCATCAATAATAGATTCTCGATATGCTATTTTCAATTTTGTAGGTACTGATTATGTAAAACAAAATGATGCGGAATTAGCTAGTGCTGTAGGCTATAAAATAGATAATGAGGAAATTTTATATAAAGCGGCACAGGAATTTTTAGTAAAAATGCAAGCAAAGGGAATTTTAGTTACACGTGGCGAAAAAGGTATGACTTTATTTGAAGCAAATGGAGATGTGCATAATATCCCAGTATCTGATAAATCAGAAGTATTTGATGTATCAGGAGCAGGCGATACATGTGTTGCTACTTTTATCACAGCATTAGCTACAGGTGCGATGCCAAGTCAAGCAGCTGAACTTTCTAATTTTGCTTCTGGTATTGCTGTACGTAAAATGGGAACAGCTACAGTTTCTGATGAGGAATTAATTGCTGTATTGAAAAAATAATAATTACAGATAGGATTTTAGTGATGATTATAGATATACAAGATATTGAAAAGTTTTGTGAAATCTTGCGTAAGGGTAATAAAACTATAGCACTTACTAATGGCACTTTTGATTTAATACATGCAGGTCATGTTCGTTATTTAAATGAAGCTAGTAAATTAGCAGATTATTTAATTTTAGGGTTAAATAGTGATCAGTCTGTAAAGCAGTATAAATCAGACAAAAGACCAATTGTTTCGCAAAAAGAGCGAGCAGAGGTTATAGATAGTTTAAAAGCTGTAGATTATGTAGTTATTTTTGATGAAACAACAGCTGATAAATTAATCAGTAAAGTAAAACCAGATATCTATGTAAAAGGTGGAGATTATACAGAAGAATCTCTTCCAGAAACATCAACAGTAAAAAAATATGGTGGTAAGATAAAATTTATAAAAGTAGTAGAGGGATGTTCTACCACAAATATAGTACAAAAAATATTAGATATATATTAATTAAATAATTTAAAGATATGCTACATTTTTAGATAATTTAAAGATGTAGCTTTTCTTTTGGGACTTTAAATAGTAAATAAGTATTTACTATTTGAAAAAATATTGGTAAAATCAAATAATAGAAAAATATATTAGTAAAAATTTTTAATTTATATTTTCGATAGATAGAAGTAATGAGGTTTTTATGAATATTTTAATTGTAAAATTAAGTGCAATAGGAGATGTAATTCATGCATTACCTGTAGCATATGTTTTGAAAAAACGATATCCTAATGCGCATATTACATGGGTTGTGGAACCTACAGCATATGAATTGGTGAAACACAATCCATATGTAGATGAAATAATTATTTTTCATAAAAAAGCATTTAAATCATGGAATGGTTTTAAGGAAAATTATCGACCATTTGCTAAGTTATTGCAAAAAAGAAAATATGATATATCTATAGATTTACAAGGTTTATTTAAGTCAGCAGCTGTAGTATTTGCTGCCAAGGCAAAGAAAAAAATAGGCTATGTAGATATGCGTGAAGGTAGCAATTTAATCAGTAAACGCATAGTAGGCAATAATAAAAATGGTCATATTGTAGATAGATATTTAGATACTGTTAAATGTTTAGATTGTGATACAGAAAATATAATATTTCCTTTAGTTAATACACAAGATGAAATTGATTTTGTAGATAATTTATTGATTAAAGAGAGTATATTAAATCAAAAAATTTATAATTTTTGCAGTGGGTACTAATTGGATAAATAAATGTTGGTCTGTAGAAAATTTTGCTAAATTAAGCGATTTATTAGCAGGATATAACTTAAAAGTAGTCTTAATTGGTTTTGGAAAAGATGATGAACAAAAATCACAAGCTATTATTAAATTAGCTAGAGAAAATAATATTATAAATTTTGTGGGAAAAACAAGCTTGATGCAAACGGCTAGACTTATTAAATTATCAAAGGCTGTTGTGGGTGGAGATACTGGAAATCTTCATTTAGCAGCAGCTTTAAATATTCCTGCAATTATGCTTATGGGGCCAACAGATCCTAATAGAAATGGTCCATATAGACAAAGTGAAAATGTGATTTTAGCAGGTCATGAATGTGATGGTTGTTGGAAGCGTACTTGTGCTAAGAATATAGATTGCTTAGCAAGTATAAAACCAAATCAAGTCATAGAAAAATTAAGACAAAGCGAGTTGTTAAAGATGATTGAAAATTATCCGATTGACTTTGTTGTTACTTGGGTTGATGGCAACGACCCAGTATGGCAAGCAGAAAAAGCAAAGTATAGTCCCAATAAAAATGCAGATAATCGCAATGTGCGTTTTCGTGATTGGGACAATATGCAATATTGGTTTAGAGCTGTAGAAAAATTTGCACCATGGGTTAACAAAATACATTTTGTAACCTATGGTCATTTGCCCAAATGGTTAAATATAGATAATCCAAAGTTAAATATTGTTAAACATAGTGATTTTATACCAAAAGAATATTTACCTACATTTAGTTCACATTCTATTGAATTGAATTTACATAGGATAGAGGGTTTAGCTGAAAGATTTGTCTATTTTAATGATGATATGTTTTTGTTAAGACCAGTAAAAAGAGAATTGTTTTTTGCAGGTAAAGATTGTTTACCAACGGATTTTGCTATTGCTAGTACTTTGAGTGTTGCTGATAAAAAAGATACAGTACAATATGTTAAGTTTAATAATATAGTAATATTAAATACTCATTTTGATAAAAAAGAACAAATGAAAAAGTATTTTAGTAAATGGATAAATTTAGAGTATGGCTGGAATAGTTTAAGAAATTTAATATTAAGTGGAGAGCATCATTTTAAATGTTTTGCAAATAATCATTTGGCTTTTTCATATTTAAAAACAACTTTTATGGATTTATGGGATAAGGAATTTGACGAGTTAGATGAAACTTGTAAGCATAAATTTAGAAATAAAACAGATGAAAATCAGTGGCTTATGCGTTATTGGCAATTAGCAAAAGGTGATTTTGAACCTATAGGAAGACATGTAAAAGGTAAGGTTTATGAAATTTATAATGGCGTAGAGCAAAATCAAGATTTATTTAAGAGTATAGAAAATCAATTGATGCCAATGATATGTATAAATGATAATGAGAATGTAGATTTTGAACCTATGAAGGAGAGAATAAACAAGCATTTGATAAAAAATTTTACCTGAAAATCTAGTTTTGAAAAAAATAAATAATATTAATAAGAAATCATTTTATACTTTATGATTTCTTATTAATGTTATTTATTAAAAATGTATAAAAACCCAATTTTATTATAGTGTTAAAAAATGAAAATAAAATGAAGCATAGAAGGTAGATTATTATGATAGAAAAAGATTATCCAATTGACTTTGTAGTTACTTGGGTTGATGGTAATGATCCAGTATGGCAAGCAGAAAAAGCAAAGTATAGTCCCAATAAAAATGCAGATAATCGTAATGTGCGTTTTCGTGATTGGGATAATATGCAATATTGGTTTAGAGCTGTAGAAAAATTTGCACCATGGGTTAACAAAATACATTTTGTAACTTATGGTCATTTGCCTAAATGGTTAAATATAGATAATCCCAAATTAAATATTGCTAAACATAGCGATTTTATACCACAAAAATATTTACCTACATTTAGTTCCCAGCCTATTGAATTAAATTTGCATAGAATAAACGGTTTAGCAGAAAGATTTGTTTATTTTAATGATGATATGTTTTTATTAAGACCAGTAAAAAGAGAATTGTTTTTTGCAGGTAAAGATTGTTTGCCGACAGATTTTGCGATAACTAGTACAATTAGTACAACTACTAAAGAAGATATGATGCCATTTATAAAATTAAATTGTGTAACAATTTTAAATGGACATTTTGATAAAAAGGAACAGATGAAAAAGCATTTTAGTAAATGGGTAAATTTAGCTTATGGTTGGAATGCTTTACGTAATTTAATTTTTTATGGGCAACATAGATTTAAAGGATTTGCAAATAATCATTTAGCTTTTTCTTTTTTGAAAAGTGAATATGAAGATATTTGGGAAAAAGAATATGAATCATTAGATGATACTTCGTCACATAAGTTTAGAAGTAAATTAGATTTAGATAATTGGCTTATTCGTTATTGGCAATTGACTAGAGGAAATTTTTATCCAATAGGAAGACATGTAAAAGGTAAGGTTTATGAAATCTATAATGGAGTAGAACAAAATCAAGAACTATTTAAAATTATAGAAAATCAAGCAATGCCTATGATATGTATAAATGACAATGATAATGTGGATTTTGAACCTATGAAAGAAAGAATAAAACAGGCATTTGATAGAATTTTGCCAGAAAAATCTAGTTTTGAAAAATAATAAAAAATAAAGAAGTAAATTATTTAAAATTTACTTCTTTATTATTGTTTATAGATAAAAAATATTCTACTATCTCAATTATAGTATATTTTATAAAAATGAATTTTAGATGAAAATAAATTTAAATTTTTGTAAAGGATGGTATTGATGGTTTGTGTAGATAAATATATGCATAAGACATATTATGTTTTAATTGGTTTGATGGTTTTTTTATTGCCTCAAGCTTTTATTTTACCGGTAGAATGTAGTTATGAAAATCATTTGTTAGAAAATCTAGAAGTATTTGTATTAGGAATTGGTTTTATAAATATGTTATATAAAACTGCAAATTTAAATAAAGATAAAATTAATAAGTTTTATTTAGCATGTGGTATTTTTTATATTGTTATGATTGCTAGAGAATTAAGTTATGGTAGAGTGTTTTATCCTATCGGTATTGATAAAAATGGTGAACAAATTTTTATGAATATCCATCAAATATGGTATGGTCCAATAGTATATCCTATAATTGCAGTACTAGTTTTAATAGCATTATTTTTAATGATACAAACTTATAAATACATAAAAAAAGAACAGATTATTTGTAGTATACCTAGATATAGCATTCGTTTATTTATAATTATGATGATATTGAGCCAGATAGTATTTGAGAAAAATTTAATCAAGTTTTTAGCAGATTATGGTCAATTATTAGAAGAATGCACAGAGATATTAGCATATTGTTCTTTAGTATGCTTTACTTATGATATATCATTTAAAAAGAAATAAAGAAGGAATATAGATGTTAAATTTTGAAATTAGATATACAAAAGCTTTAGTTATTTTGTGTATTTTAGCTATTATTTTTATTGGGTTATCATTTGTTTTACCTATAGAATATAGTTATGAAAATCATTTTTTAGAGAATTTAGAAGTTGTAATTTTATTTTTAGGTATTGTAATTTGTATAGGGAAAATACGAGATTTTATTTTATATGATAGTATAAAGTTTTATGTAGCTTCGATAATAATTTATATATTGATGATTGGCAGAGAATTGAGTTGGGGTCGTGTATTTTATCCTATTGGTATGGATAAAAATGGTGAACAGATTTTTGTAAAAGTACATGAATTATGGTATGGTTCAGTAGTTTATCCAATGGTAGGGATTTTAATTTTAATAGTCTTGATTTTATTGGGAGTATATTTTTATCAAAGCAGAAGACAAGGAATTTGTTGGTACATTCCATTAGGTGAATTTTTGTTTTTTATAGTAACAAGCATATTGGGTCAATGTGTATTTGATAGAGGTTTAGTGCAATTTGGTAATTATAATCAATTATTAGAAGAAAGCTGTGAAATCATAGCATATATAGCTCTTATTTGTTGTACATATGATATTTCCTTTAAAAGAAGATATATTCATATAAGATATTTTAGTATAAGATAATAAAAAGAGCCTCAGGAACTTATATTCTTGAGGCCTTTTATTTATTTAAATTTATTTTTTAGTTGTTTAAATTGTCGTTTCCAATTTTCGCATTGCAACGAAAATAATGTGAATAGAGCTTACTTTTAATTTGAATTCCCACATTTTTTGGTGTGAAGGTATAGGAATGCGTGGAAGAGCAAAAAGGTCAATATGCCAAAGTGGAACATTTTCAAAGATGGCAAATGCCATTTTATAATTTGCTTTTTTTACTATATTTATTACTTGTTGATTGAAAAAACCATATGGGTAACAAAGATAATCCATAGGTTTATCTAATAATTTTTCAAATTTTGTTTTGGTATCAATAATTTCTAAATTTAATTTTTCCTTATTACATTGAGTTAGGAATGGATGGTCGGCAGTATGAGGTTGGATATCTAGACCGTGATTAAGCCAAGATTTTAATTCTGCTAAATTCATGGTAGTAGTTTCTTGTTTACCGAAATTTCCCATTTGTTAGGTTTACCAATCCAATTGTAAATAGGAAAAACAACAGCAGTCATATTGTATTTTTTTAATAGCGGTAAGGCTTCAAGATAATTATCCTGATAGCCATCATCAAAAGTTAGTAGAACAGGATTTTTAGGTAATTTAGTCTTATTTACGAAGTGATTATATAATTGTTCTGGTGTAATAGTATGATAATTATGCGTGGATAAATATTCTAGTTGCTCGGCAAATTTTTCTTTAGGTAGAGCATTTCTATCACCAGGAATATTGGCTATACGATGATACATTAAAATTGGTACATAATTTTTAAATTTTAAATATAAGATAAAAAATATACATAAAATAATTAATAATAGTATAAACATAATAATTTTTCCTAACCTTAGATATAGTGTATAATAATATATTATACGAATATGAAGAAGATATTCAATAAATTTTTAAGGAAAGATTTTATGAAAAAATTTTAGTTATTAATACATCTTTTTTGGAGATACTTTACTTACTAATCCTTTATGTAGAAATATAAAAATATTATATCCAGATTCACATATAACTTTTATTGTTAATAAGCCATTTGTAGAAGTAGCAACCTACTGTGATGGAGTAGATGAAGTAGTAGCTTATGATAAAAAGGGTAAACATCATGGTGTAAAGGGAGCATGGAATTTTTATCAAGAATATAAAGAAAAATTTAAATTAGGCTTTGAAGCAGCTTTTGTTATCTATGGTAATGAAAGAGGTATTGTTTTAGCAAAATTATTTGGGGCTAGAAAAGTATATGCTGAAAATAAAGGTATAATAAATTTTTTATTAGATAATCCTAGAGAAATAGATTATCATGGTAAGACAAAAGTACAGACTAAAAATAGTATTTTATTAGAACAATATAGTAAAAAAGCTATAAGAGAATTACCAATGAAATTTATACCGCCAGAATCATCATATGATGATATTGAAGTGTATTAGAAGGTTTAAATATACAAGATAATAAATTAGTAGCAATATGTACTACTTCTAAAAAGGAAGAAAAAGATATGCCTTTAAAAGATTGTAAAGAATTAATACAAACATTAAAAAGTAAAGGTTATACTTTATTACTATTAGGGGCAGGAAATGTAGCAAAAGAATATGGAGAAGAATTGTCTAAAATAGCTAAAGATGATTTTATAAATTTAGTAGATAAGACGACTATTGCTCAACTTGGAGCGCTACTAGCTAATTGTAAAGCTTTAATTAGTGTGGATACAGGAACTATGCATTTAGGTTTGGCAGTAGATGTACCTACAGTTTGTTTATTTTATATTCATACAAAAGCACATCTAGACGCATGGGCTCCTGAAAAATCATTATATCGTTGTGAGGTTTTAACAGAAAATATAAAGGTAGAAAATATTGTTAATTCTTTAAGAAAAATTATGGAGTAATTTTTTATGAAAAATATTTTATTATTAGTACCTCGTATGAATATAGGTGGTGCTGAATCATATGTAGCATTAGTAGCTCGTAGTTTAAAATCATTAGGCTACAATATTTTTATTGCTTCTGCTGGTGGAGCGTTGGCGGTTGAAATTACAAAAAGAAGGAATAAAACATTTTTTTTTACCGATTAGATTGAGTAAGTTTATATCAGGATTATTATTAAAACGTATTGTAGAAAAATATAATATAGACTTAATACATGCCAATTCGGAAGCAGCAGGTATTGTAGCCGTAAAGACACGAAATAAGTATAAATTAGATATTCCTATAGTATATACAGCTCATGGTGTATTACCAGCAAAAGTGAAAGACATTATAAATCAAGTGGATAAGATTATTGCTGTAAGTGAGTTTTCTAGGAAATCTGCAATAAAAGAAGGCTTTTTAGCTGAAAAAATTCAAGTTGTTTATAATGGTGTAGATATTGAAAAATTTAAGCCAAATAGACAAAATAAAAATTTATTACGAAAAAAATATAATATACCACAAGAGGCTTTTACTATGATTATAGTTTCGCGTATTAAAAATTTGCGAAATAAAGGACATCAGCATTTACTTGATGTATTGAAAATTTATGAAGTTAGTAAAAAATGGCATCTTGTAGTAATTGGTAAAGGAAAAGGTTTCGGTGATTTAAAGAAAAAAATAAAAGAATATCATTTACAAGATAGAGTACATTTATTAGGTCATAAGACAGATGTAGAAAATTATATAGATATAGCAGATGTTATGGTTTTACCATCATATTTTGAAACATTTGGATTGGTTTTGGTGGAAGGGATGGCAATGCAAAAGCCAGCAATAGCTTTTAATGTTGGTGGTATTGGTGAAGTTATAAGTGATAAAGAAACAGGATTTCTTGTAAAATATAATAATGATGATGATTTAGTAAATAAGATAAATATATTAGCTCAAGATAAAGATTTATGTAGCAAAATGGGAGTACTTGCAAGGAAAAAAGTAGAAAAAGATTTTGCTAATCAAATAATGATAAAAAAGATTATAGAAATATATAATGAGATAATAGATAATAAAACTAATTAATGTTTTATAGGAGATATTAATGTTAAATGAAGACAGAAGAAAATATAGTTACTTTTATAAATAATTTAGAAGCAGAAAATCAAGATATAGAATGTAAACAGTGCAAGAGAATTTTACCGAAAGATCTTTGGTCAACATATAGTGCGTTTGCAAATACACATGGTGGTAAAATTATTTTAGGTATTACTGAGATAAAAAATATAGAGAAAAATAAATTTGAAATTACAGGTGTTGAAAACCCAACTAAAGTATGTGATGATTTTTGGACATGTATATCAAATACTAATAAAGTAAATTATAATCTTTTATCTAATAACGATGTGCAAATAAAAAAAATAGAAGATAAATCAATAATAATTATTAATGTACCAGAAGCAACTCATCAGCAAAAACCTATTTACTTAAATAATGTATTAACAAATACATATATTAGGTTAAATTCAGCAGATGTAAAAGTTAATATAGAACAGTTACAAATATTATTGAGAAATAGAAATTTAGCTCAAGATGTGGGTTTATTAAAAAATTATACAATAGAAAGAGATTTAGATTTACTATCTATACAAAAATATAGGCAACATATTTTTGAGCATACACATGATACAAAATATCTAGATATGGATATATCAAAGTTTCTAATACAAATGGGAGCTTTAAAATTAGATTATAATGATAATAAATATTATATAACAGAAGGAGGTTTATTATTTTTTGGAAAAATAGATGCTATAATAAATAGATTTCCACATTTTCATTTAGATTATTTTGATAGAAGAGGAAATAATGCAAGATGGAGTGATAGAGTAGCTTCTGATGATATGTCTTTTTTTAATTTAAATTTAATGAATTATTTTTTTCTTATAATGGAAAAAATTACAAAGTACAATAACAGATGATTTTGAACTGGAGAAAAATTTGATAAGAAAATCTCCAGAAAAGTTATTAGTGATTCTAAGAGAGGCATTAATAAATATGATTGTTCATGCTGATTATTATGTAAGTACATCATCTATAATTGTTAATGTATATAGTAATTATTATGAATTTAATAATCCAGGAATGATGTTAGTTTCTACGGAAGAATTTATAAAAGGTGGAAATTCATGTCCGAGAAATACAGTAATAATGACATTGTTTAGAAGATTAGGTTTATCAGAGAGAGCAGGTTCTGGTGGACCAGAAATATTTGATTTTGCAATTACTAATAGTTTTAAACAACCACAGGTAGAAACTAATTTCAAAGAAACAAACATAAAAATATGGAAAGTAGATTTAGTTTCTACATATCCGAATTTATCAAAGGAAGCTAAGTTAATTTTTACTTATATTGATAGAAATGGTAAAAATAAATATACAGCAAAAGAATTAAAAGAAGAATTAAAACTTAGTAAATATGTTTTTCAAAGAGCAATAAAAGAATTAAGTAATACTGATCTAATAGTAATCACAGGTAATGGACGAGGTAGAGCATATTCAAAATCATTAACAAAATTAGAGCTTTATGTAGGTGTACAAAAATTAGCAGATAGATTAAGAATGGGAAATTAATTGGATGGTAATTGGATGGTAATTGGATGGTAATTGGATGGTAAAAGTTGAAAAAGCTTGAATTTAAAGGATGTAATTGGATGGTAATTGGATGGTAAAATTAAAAGGAAGTGAAGTAATTGAAAAAAATTTTAAGTATTGTATCTGGTAATCCGTCAGGTTCACTTAATATTGCAATAGATATAAGTAATTATTTAAAAACTAAGGGTTATGAAGTTATAGATATTTTTCGTAAATACAATAATACTGATTTAAAAGGTATTATTGTTATAAAAGACAAATTTACTATAGACTATATATTATCTTTAGGTGAGTTTATTAGACATAGTAAACCAGATTTAATTATCGTTCATGGATATAGTACACATATTTGGACTAAATTAGCCTTAGTATATGCTAAAATACCAGTAAAATTAATACATGTAGAACATAATACGGAGAAGTATACACCATTTAGACGTTATTTAACACAAAAATTAGATAAATATACAGACAAATATATTTGTGTATCTAAGGGTGTAGCTAATCATTTAATGAAGCAGGGTATAGATAAAAGTAAAGTGGAAGTTATTTATAATGGTATAGATATTGATAGTTTTGATTTACCAAAAGAAAAACAAGATGTGTTCAATGTAGGTATGGTAGCTCGTTTTAGTAAACAAAAAGACCAGATGACACTTATTCAAGCTGTAGAATATTTAGTAAAAGAAAAACAAGAAAATATAAATTTAGTGTTGATGGGTATAGGAAAAACTAGAAAAAAATGTGAAGAATATATTATAAAACATAATTTGAATAATAATATAAAAATTATTGAAGGCAATATAAAAGAGTTAATTACAAAATTAGATGTATTTGTATTGGCAACACATTATGAAGGTTTTGGTTTGGTTTTATGTGAAGCTATGGCGGCAAAAGTTCCAGTAATATCAACATCGGTAGTTGGGGTAAAAGATGAAGTGATTTTTAATCATAAAAATGGTTTATTAGTAAATGATAGTGATAAAATAGACTTGGTTGATAAAATATTGCAAATAAAAAATAATCAAGAATTAAAAAATGAATTAGTAAAAAATGCAGATATATTTGTAAAAAAATATTTTGCTTTGAATATAATGTATGCTAAATATGAAAAAGTAATAGAAACAATATAAAAAAGAGGTCGAAAAATCGACCTCTTTTATAGTTTGTTTTTTATTTTTAATAAAGAATATTTTAAATACCATTTAATAGATAATAGTTTATGGTTATTTCTTTTTAAATTTTTAGCCATAAATTTCGCTTGTTTATATGTTTTTGGTTGTGATATAGGAACTTTTTTCCAAGGTGAGACATTTTTTAAATTTAACCATAAAGGAGTTAATTTATGATATTGTCCCCAGGCTTGCCAAGGTTTGGTACTACCAGTGTAATGAAGAAATATAGTATCATCATTAATGGTTGTTTTCATATCAGCTAAACGATAAATGGTATTGTATTTATTATCAAGAAGTAGTGTTTTGTTATTAAGTAGTATATTTAAAACATCTTGATCAAAGTATTTAAAATTATTTTTTTTAGTTAGTAATTCGATAGCTTTTTCAGATATTTGTTCTTTTTGCCAGTTTTTTAAATTAATGAACATAAATCCAGAGTTAAAATAGTATGATTGTTGTAGATTAAAAGTGTTTTTTGCATAATCTAACATATAAGGATTATCAGAAACAACACCAGCAATATGTTTTTTTAAATTAATATCAAATAATAAATCAAAATTATTTAAACATAAAATATCAGAATCTAAATATAGTAAAGTATCTGTAATATTAGATAAATGATTAGTAATAAGAAATCTATAATAAATTGCTTTAGACCAAATATAAAAAGTAGGGAGTTGATTGAACTTTTGGGGGTTTAAATAATAGATATTAATAACAATGTTAGGATATTTTTCACAAAGCATTTTAAAGCGTTCAATATCATTATCATATATAGTATCAGTAAAAATATGAAAAATGATATTATGATTAGTTTGTTGTAAAATAGAATAAATTAAAACTCCTGTACCAATGGTAAAATTAGCATCAATACCAAAAGCAATATGAAAAGTATTTTTGTCATTTAAAATAGTATTATTTCCAAAAGAGTGTTGTTTTAAAATAATATTTTGAAAAAACTCCATAATTAACCTCACAATATTAGTTGATAATAAATTATTATGTTAACTTATTGTGCTAGTTCATTTTTTATTGTATAAACTAATAAACATTGTTCCAATCTTAATCGAAATCCTAAAATAGATTGTACTCTTATTCTTTCTATATCAAATAAATTTACTAATTTAGAAAATACTGT
>ENA-OQIO01000369-OQIO01000369.1-human-gut-metagenome-genome-assembly--contig:-NODE-369-length-24538-cov-5.985908_pt1 | contig 24538 bp, 29 predicted proteins | sample MGYA00242573_ERZ504737 | MGnify/ENA primary metagenome ERZ504737 (study PRJEB26092, sample SAMD00036203) | human gut metagenome | host: Homo sapiens | study: EMG produced TPA metagenomics assembly of...
CAAAACAAAACAACATACATTTTGGAATTGCAACAGCAGCGGCCGCGCTGGTAGGTTACTTTACGTCGGCAAGCTGGTGGGTGATTCTTTTGTTTGCGGCAGTATATTTTGGACTTGTAAATGTGAAGCTTGAGCTTCCGGTGAAGCTGTCGTGGCTTTGGGCTGCTATACTGCTTGTCATCGGAGCGATACTATCTGTTTTTTCGGTGCAGTATGTGCTGCTGACAGATGAGGACTTTGTGAAGACCACCGATATGGTATGCGTGGTGAATATGGTTCTGGCGCTCGCCATATATCTGGTAATTCTTTTTATCACAAACAACACGAGGCTGACATGTACCATAGCATCAATTGCCATACTCGCGTTTGGATTTATAGATTATTTTGTCTATGAATTCCGTGGCAATGAGTTTACGTATGCGGATTTGAAGTCAGCGGGAACAGGACTTTCTGTCGTGACAAAATACAAATTCGTCATAGACTACAAGTTTTTGTATGTGATTCTGGCGGCTATTTTGTATATCATGCTGGTAAGGCGCATAGAAGTGCAGTTCGAGTCTGCTATCCATATGAGAATTATTTCGATTCTTCTCACAATAATATGTGTGCTGTATGTCATCATGAATTCCATGTCACTGAACACCGAGACATGGGAGAAAAAGGGCACGTACAGAAACGGCTATCTGCTGAACTTTATGCTCGGCATAAGGGACAGCTTTGTGAAGGCACCTGATGGTTACAGCAAGGCAGCAGTTGACAAGATAGCAGGCAATTTCAAGGAAACGGACAGCTCATATTCGCAGTCTGATGCGAAAAATCCGACAATCATTGTTATCATGAATGAGTCGTTTGCTGATTTGTCGGTGGTGGGAGATTTTGAGACCAACACGCAGGTCACGCCGTTTATGGATTCTCTGAGTGAAAATACGCTTAAAGGCTATGCTCTTTCGTCCGTGTACGGTGCGAAGACGCCAAACTCTGAGTGGGAATTTGAGACAGGAAACTCGATGGCATTTCTGCCGGACGGCTCGGTGGTTTATCAGCAGTATATAAATGATGACCCGACATCCATAGTCTCAAACCTGAAGAATATCGGCTATACGACGGTTGCGATGCATCCGTACTATGCGACAGGCTGGAGCAGGAACAAGGTTTATCCGCATCTGGGCTATGATGAGACTTACTTTATAGATGATTTTGACCAGACAAAGATACTCAGGGAATATATCACTGACCAGGAGCTCTATGATAAGATTATTGATCGCTACGAGAAAAAGAGCGATGACGAGAAGCTTTACATCATGGGTGTCACGATGCAAAACCACGGTGGCTACGGTGAGAGATATGATAACTTCAACCAGGAGGTTTACAAGGTTGGAGCGTCATACACCGATGCGAACCAGTATCTGTCACTTTTGAATGAGAGTGACAAGCACTCGAAAATCTCATCACATACTTTAAGGGTGTGGATGACCCGGTAGAGATTGTGTTTTTTGGAGACCACCAGCCGGGGCTGTGCAATGATTTTATCAAGCTTTTAAATGGCAAGGGCAATTCCGGACTTACGGAGCAGGAGCTTGAGAATCTGTACAAGGTGCCGTTTTTCATATGGACCAATTACGAGACGGATGCACAGAAAGTTGATGTGACGAGCCTCAACTACCTGTCCACACTGACGCTTGAGAGAGCCAACATAGATCTGCCGGCATACAACCGGTTCCTCGCAGAGCTGATGGAGAAGATCCCGGCCATAAATTCAAGGGGCTATTATTCGAAAAAGAATGAGTGCTTTATGCATGTGGATGACGCAACAGGAGACGAGGCAAAATGGATAAAGGCATACAATATCCTGCAGTACAATTCGATGTTTGACGAGAAGGACAGAAGCTCGCTGCTGTTTCCGTACCTGAAATAAAAAGGTAATTATTCAGAAACACTGAGAAGAACGGTAAAAAAGAAGCAAGAGAGGAAGTAACATAATGAGCAACAATACAACTGAGAAAAAAGCGGTCGTTTTCGACTTGATGGAACACTTCTATACACACTTGAGGATTTAAAAAATGCAACAAACTATGCATTGAAACAAAATGGCATGCCGGAGCGTACACTCGACGAGGTGCGCAGATTTGTGGGAAACGGTGTAAAGCTTCTGATGGAGCGCGCAGTGCCGGACGGAGCAGACAATCCAAAGTTTGAAAAGACATTTTCGGATTTCAAGGAATATTATGAGGCTCATTGCAATGACAATACAGCACCTTATGATGGAATCATGGAGCTTTTAAAGGAGCTTAAATTAAACGGCATAAAGCTTGCCATTGTTTCAAACAAGCTTGACCCGGCGGTAAAGGAGCTCAATCAGCTCTATTTCAAGGAGTATATGACATCGGCAGTCGGCGAGATGGAGGAAGAGGGTATCCGCAAAAAGCCGGCGCTGATATGGTGCAGAAGGCACTTAAAGAGCTTCAGGTGAGTGCAGAGGACGCTATCTATGTGGGGGACTCCGATGTGGATATCGCCACAGCGAAAAACTCAGGTCTGGAGTGCGTATCTGTCACATGGGGATTTCGTGATGTAGAGTTTTTGAAGGAGCATGGTGCAACAAATCTGATAGATGAACCGGTCGAATTGTTAAATTACGTATAATCAGGAGAACTTTGATTTATGCTTTCAGAAAAGGGACTATTGATAATTGAAAAGCTGGCAGAGCACAACAATGAGCTTGTCACATCAAAGGCTCTTGCTGCGTCCACAGGTATGTCAGAGCGAAGTGTGAAGACATATCTGAAGGAGGTGGCTGATTTTTGTGAGCAAAATTCCATGGTGCTTGACAGAAAGCCCGGCAAGGGCATGAAGCCGTACTTTAGCGATGCGCAGATAGGAAAGATTCTGGATGTGGCAGGGCGGAAATCGGCAGCAGTATCGCAAAAGAAGCGACAGAACTACATATCGTATATTCTGCTAAGTGGATGGGATACATACACGTATGCACTTTTTTCAGAGGAGTTAAATGTCAGTAAAAATGTCATCATGGATGATATAAATGAGCTTGACGCAGAGCTTGTGCTCTTTGGCATTAAGGTGCACAGAACGGCGGGCTACGGAATATATGCGACAGGCAGTGAGCTTGATATCAGAAAAGCCATGAGGCATTTCTGCAGATATCCAATCAGTGATAAGCAGGTTATCAAGACCGATGACCACAGGCTTTCAAGACGCGCGGCCGAGGTGATAGCCAATAATTTCAGAAGCGTAAATCTGTCGATGGCGGTTGACATGATACATCATGTGGAGAGACGCTTTGATATCATCTTTACGGATTACACATTTCAGATGCTGGCAGAGTACATATCCATTGCACTTTTCAGGGTGGATGTGGAGAAGGAACTGAAAACGGATGAGTTAGATTTGTCGAACCGAATGTGTGATGATGCAAGTGATGGGGATGCGGGCATCGAAACAGAGCAGCAGGTACAGAAAAATGGATTCATAATGACAGAGCATGAGAACATGGCAAAGGAGGCAGCAGGCTTTCTGGAAAGATATCACGGCATCAGCCTCTCACAGCCTGAAATCATGTATATGGCAATGCTTTTTTCCTGTGCCGAGGGACAAAACCGTGTTGTTATGTTCTGTGAGGAGGCGCTTAGCATAGAGGATGAGATGATAGTGTATCTGTCAAATCTTCTCGCTGCCAATCTGATTGAAAATGAGCTTCTACGTGAGAGCATGCGTAGCTTTTTACCGGGTTCCATTGCGAGGACTCATTTTGGCATAGAGATAGACAATCCGTTTCTTTCGGATATCACGCAATCGTATGCCAGTCTCTTTACGGTATGCTTTACAGTATCGAGATACTACGAAAAGTACACAGGCGCCATGCCGAGCGAGAATGAGATAGCTTTTATTGCCTTGCAGGTGGGCGGAGCTCTGCACAGAAATCCTATGACAGTGCGCGCAGTGTTAATCGGTGCAGCAGGCTATGCGACCGGCAGTATAATAGCGGGCAAAATAGAAAACAGGGTGCCGGATGTAAGGATAGTAAGCATTTTGTCATCAGACCGCATAGAGCATATTGACGAGTATGACTGCGACCTCATACTCTCAACCATAGACACACAGGCAGATATCCACAAGGATATGAGATTTTTGTATGTTTCTCCACTAATCAGTGCGCAGGATGAGAAAAATATCAGAAACAAGTGCTTTGAGCTCATGACCGGCCAGAGCGCGGAGGTCAGCGAGTTTTCACATATGCTGTCGGAGGAATTTATCATATTTGAGAAAAAGGCGAAAAACCGCAAGGATGTTTTAAAGCGCGCGTGCCAGCTTCTCATAAACAAAGGAATAGTGCAGAGCGAGTTTGCGAGAGATGTGCTGGAGCGCGAGAAGGTGGAGGCAACCGCCGTGGGCTGCAATATAGCCATACCGCACGGAAAGCCTGAGCATGTAAACCGCTGCCAGATACTTGTGATACGTCTCGACAAGCCGATAGAGTGGGGCGAGAGGATGGCAGACATGATATTTCTGCTTGCGATAAACTTTGACAGTGTCAACACGACAAAGGCATTTTCCATGATTTCACAAAGCTTCTGAATGAAAATGGAGCGACGGACAGGCTCAGGGAGGCTGCTTCACCTCATGAGCTTTGTGCAGCTATCCGGAAAGAGCTGGGGTGGAACTGAATATCACATTAATACAAAATTGCACCAGAGATGGTGCAATTTTGCATTTTGGGGAATATTGAAAAAACTCATACCGCACAGTACAATAAAACCATAGAAAGCAACGGACATATGACAGGCTGATGAATAGCAGAGGGCGATACAGTTAATCATATGTGTGAGCGAAATAAACAAACCAATAATTTTAAATTCAGGAGGACAAAACTATGGTAAGCAAGACAATGGTAGTAAAAGCAGCAGAGGGACTTCACATGAGACCTGCAGGAGTTATCGCAAGAGAGGCAGGCAAGTTTGATTCAGACGTAACAATCGTATTCGGCGACAAGAGAATCAACGCAAAGAGCCTTGTAAACATCATCGCAGCATGCATCAAGAAGGATGCAGAGATTACATTCGAGTGTGAAGGAGCTGACGAGGAAGCAGCACTTGCAAAGATGGAAGAGCTCGAGGCAGACAACTTCGGAGATTAATCAACCAGCAAAGTCAATCGGAGGTGTGATATGTACAAAGGAATCGCCGGCTCAGAAGGAATCGGAATCGGAAATGTGGTCATTATCGAAGAGCATGAGATAGTGATTGAGAATAAGAAAATTACAGATACAGACGCTGAAATCGCACGTCTCCAGGGAGCCATTGAGAAATTTGTAAATGATACAAACGCCATGGCAGACAGAATGGAAAAGACAGTCGGAGCAAAGGATGCGGATATCCTTCGCGGACATATCCAGATGCTTCAGGATCCGACCATAGAGGAACAGATTACAGCGCTCATAGTAAGTGAGAAAATCACGGCAGAGAAGGCACTCGACCAGGTGCTTGAGCAGACAGCAGAGATATTTGCACAGATACCTGATGAGCTTTTGCAGCAGAGAGCAACAGATTTCAGGGATATCAAAGCCAGAATCCTTAAGATTCTGCTTGGAATCGAGGACTACGATATCTCAGCAGCTCCGGCAGGCACAGTGCTTGTGGCACATGACCTGACACCATCCATGACAGCAGGTATCGTGGCAGAGAATATCGCAGGAATACTCACAGAGGTGGGTGGCAGAACCTCCCACTCAGCAATACTTGCAAGAGCAATGGAAATCCCGCAGTTCTCAGTATTGACGGAATCTGTACATCTGTCAAAAATGGTGACAGAGTGGTACTCAACGGAACAAGCGGAGAGGCAATCGTAAACCCTGATGCTGAGACAGAGCAGAAATTCGCTGGGCTGCTTGAGGAATACAAAAAAGAGAAAGAACTCTTAAAGAAATTTGCGGGTGTGCCGACAGTATCAGCAGACGGCACAAAGGTAGAGCTTGTATGCAATATTGGAAAGCCTGAGGACGCAAAGAAGGCTGTAGAGTGTGACGGAGAGGGAATAGGACTTTTCCGTACAGAGTTCCTTTTCATGGACAGAGATACAATTCCTACAGAGGAAGAGCAGTTTGAGGCATACAAATCAGTAGCAGAGACAATGAAGGGCAAGCCTGTCATCATCCGTACACTTGATATCGGAGGCGACAAGGAAATCCCATATCTGGGCCTTGAGAAAGAGGACAACCCATTCTTAGGTTACAGAGCTATCAGATTCTGCCTTCAGAGAACAGACATCTACAATACACAGCTTCGTGCACTTGTGAGAGCCAGTGCATTCGGCAGGATAAAGATAATGGTTCCGCTTGTGACAGGCGTAGATGAGCTTCGCAGTGTAAAGGCAATGGTAGCTGACATAATGAAAGAGCTTGATGCAGAGGGCATTGCATACAATAAGAACCTCGAAATCGGTATCATGATGGAGACACCGGCAGCCTGCATGATGGCAGATGTGCTTGCAAAAGAGGCAGCCTTCTTCAGTATCGGAACAAACGACCTGACAGGCTATACTATGGCAGTAGACCGTGGAAACTCAAAGGTAGCATACCTTTATTCAGCTTTCAATCCGGCAGTGCTTCGCGCAATCAAGCGTATCATCGAGTGCGGTAAGAAAGAGGGAATCATGGTAGGCATGTGTGGAGAGGCAGCAGCAGATCCAAAGCTCATTCCGCTGTTACTCGCATTCGGACTTGATGAGTTCTCAGTGAGTGCCACAAGTGTGCTCAAGACCAGAAAGACCATCGCAGACAGCAGCATGGCAGAATGCAAGGCATTGGCAGACAAGGTAATGGCATGCGCTACAGAGGCAGAAGTACAGGCAGTGCTTGCGCAGCAGTAGATGCTAAATCCAAACAAGTATAAAAGTTAGTAAAAAAGTATAAATAAGAGTAAAATATAAAAGTATAACATTGAAATTTATTATAAAGACGGCTGAACCGGTGGGGATCGGGACGGCCGTCTTTTTTGCATACACGAAATGTGAGATGAATATTTAGTTATATACGATTAACTAAATCGTATATAAGTAATAAAATATTGTGTATAGAGATGAAGTGTAGAAAACTTAAGGATTCTTTAGATTTACTTAAGCGTTTTCTTAAGATTTTGCATGTAGAATAAGTTTATAAGCGTCTATAAGAAACTTTTAATAATGGAATGGGAGAAATGAGATATGAACAAAAAAAAGTGTAGCTAAAGAATGTATTAATATAATATTACTGCTAATAAATATTAAAATACCATCAATAGTTTATGACTATTATTTTAAATACTCTGAAGGTCCCTATTTACAAATTGCAGTGATTGTAGAATATAGTTTGACTTGTATAGCGTGGATGATATTGATATTGTATATAATAAAAGTTTTAAATTTAAAGAATAAAGCCTGCATTGATTAAACAATAAAGAAGGGGGGAAGCCTGTAGTGGAAAAAAATAGAAAACAGATTATTATCTGCGCAGCGGTTGTCGCTTGTGTCTGTGTAATCAGTGTATTAATTACATATAACATATTACAACAAAAAAAATCATCTGACAGTGGAACTCTATTATGGAACTTTTGATTTTTCAGAGTATCAAAATGTTAAGAGTACCAATAAATTAGCCATTATACATGATAACGATGAAAAACAGGGTGAATATGAGATGGAGATAGAGAATACTGATAAGGTTGAAACGGGAATCTGGAAATGGAACGATGATGGTTATATTACCTTGTATCAGGATGATAAAGCAGTTGCAAATCTAGTGTATATGAATGGTAAATATCTTTTCTTTGATGCCGATGTTGAAATCCAAAAACTTAAAAGGATATCTGAAACGGCAATAGTAAGATAATTGAGAGCATAAGCTTCTTTAGATTTCTTTAGAATTATTTATAATTATTAAATGATTTTTCAGGTTATTCTTTATATGTATATAGTATTGTAAAGCCATAGATGTCTATGGCTTTTTTAATGTTTGGTAGTATTGAGGAGATGGGATATGATAGAAACAGCTATTATATATATAAAAAGAAATAAAATAAAATCTTTGATTATCATACTGATTATCGCGACAATAATCCTGGGTGAAATTATTGGCCTGCTATTAAACAATGCCTCGGAAAAATCTGAGAGAGATGCTATATTATGATAATGGGCAGCTTAGTAATTGAGGATGATAATGGAGGCTTTACAAAGAGTGATTATGATGAAATCAGAAAAGTAAAATATGTAACAGGACTTGGGGCTTGGAGAGAGCTGATTGCAGATCCGGTGGATACAGAGAATGTAAAGGAGCATAAAGGAATAGATCCGGAGAATAAAGATGTGAGTAATCGGGCTGACAAAATGGTGATTATTGCAAATATGGATGTGCAGCAATATAGCCTGTTTTCATGGGAAAAAATGTATCTCTTATTGAAGGGGAATTTCCAACCTATAAAAATAAAGGAATTATTGTAGAACAGCGATATGCGAAAAAAATAACATTAAGGTGGGGGATGAAGTTAAATATACTATAGGAGACAAACCGGAAGCAACGTCTTTACAAATATGCGGAATTTATAAAGTGGACAGTGATTTCGAAATATATGACTCAAATGAAGAGGGAACCTCGGTATACATACATAGTCCATATAATTCTATATATGTAGATTATGATTATATTGTAGAGTTGTTAGGGTTAGAGTACACTGCGTCAACGGGAAGTGAAGTGTATATTGATAAGATAGAGCATATAGATGCGGTAAAAACTCAGTTAAAGAAAATGTATGGAAATAATGTGGAAATATATGATAATACTTCTAATTATCTCGATTCAGAATGTAAAGTCGTAGGATTGATGGGAAAAACATCAAAAATAATTTGTTGGATGATAATTATAATGGGTGAAATTATTTTGTTAATCGTTTTCTCGTTTTATACTATCCAATACCAAAAAGATACAGGACTTTTTATGGTACTCGGAAGGTCAAGAAAATGGTGTATAGGTAGATTTGCATTTATAGGAATGATATATGCAATTAGTGGTTTGCTTTTGGGTGTGCTATTATACTGTGTGCTTGGCAATTTCATATGTAGCATTATAAGTGGTATAGGTAAGAATGTCATAATTAATAGTACAGACAGAGCTATAGGTGGATATGATACACCAGGAATATTTCAAGGCTTTGAGGTGCGTATAGAAATGAGTGCTTTTTTTACTTTGAAAAACATTATAATTCTATTAATAATTTCGTTGGTTAATTGGATTACATTTATGGTACTGCCTGTTGTAACAACTGTTGAAGAAAATGCAAAGAAACTGTTAAATTCGAAGGGATAGTGGCAAATATGTTGGAAATGATTAATGTATCGTATGCATATAAATCTAAGAAGGAAATTGTGCATGTGCTGGATAAAGTTACATACAGATTTGAAATAGGAGAAATGTATGGAATATTTGGTCCGTCAGGTTCAGGAAAGACAACGTGCTTATCGTTACTTGCCGGTTTAGAAAAACCGGATGAGGGGGAAATTTTGCTGGATGGAGAAAATATACAAAACATTGGTGGAAGAAAACTGCGCCAAAATAGTATATCATTGGTTTTTCAGGATTATCAGTTATTTGATTATATGACTTCCCTTGAAAATGTAATGGTTGCAGCCCAGATAAGCTTACCTGATGTACCCAAAAAAGAATTGATAAAAATGTGTAGAGACAGCCTTGTAATGGTTGGACTTGATGATAGTCAGATAACCCGAAAGGTTACGGAATTGTCAGGTGGACAGCAGCAAAGAGTTGCAATAGCGAGGGCGTTGATAACAGATGCAAAATATATTCTGGCAGATGAGCTACAGGAAATCTGGATAAAGAAAATCGAAGAAAAATTGTCGAATTGTTACAGCAGATAGCTCATGAACAGGACAGATGTGTTATAGTAGTAACCCACTCGGATTATGTAAAGAAAAAATGTGATATTTGCTATGAAATGGGAGATGACGATGAGGAATAAATGGTGGCAGGCATGCAAAGAATTATTAGGGAGACCGGGGCGGAATATACTAATTGCTATTTGCATATTTGTCCTAACACTGTTTTGCGGAATTGCAACATTTCTAGATTCGGCAATAGAGAGTTTTTACAAATCTTTTGCAGATATGGCAGGATGTTGTGTTCTTGTTGAATTAGACGATTTTTCTACTTTAGATGATTGGAAAGATATTTTAGAATATGCAGATAATAATAAAAATATTGTAGGATATAATAATGCATTTACAAGTGACATTATATGTGAAGCAGTAGATTTTGAAAATGTACCGTATACAGAAAAACAAAGTGATTTTGAGGAAAATAAAATATATGTCAGTGGAAACATAAATACTTCTTACAATGAATATTTCAGTAGTGGTATCTTTAAGATTTCAAAAGGAAAATATCCGATGTCAGGTGATAAAGGGGCAATGATATCCGATAAGCTCGCTTCTGAAAATAACCTGTCAATTGGTAGCAATATATCTATACAGTATAAAAATAATACAATAAGTATTAAGGTGATTGGAATTTATACTGTAATAAATACGCCAAAGACGCAGGTAAGCGATGGCTACTATAAAGAAGTGGCTGACAGTATAATATTCACAGATTATAATTCATATGTAGAATTAAACAATGAAGCAAGCTGTTATGGGATAAATTTTTTCAGCACAGACTATAAAAGCACATCACTTTTATATGATGATATGAGTAAGATGTTTCAAAATGTTCCGAATTCGGCAGTTGTCAATCAGGTTTTGAATGAGGAACTGCAAATGACAGAGGTAATATCAATGTTAAAAAGTATGACAAGTGTGACGTTGAGCGTTATGTATATTGTATGTGTTGTGGTTATGTCGTTACTGACTGTTTTATGGCTTAAAGGACACTCAAAAATGATTGTAATATACAATACACTTGGACAGAGAAAATTTAGGACAATTCAAATTCTGTTATATGAGATTTTGATGATAACTGTTCCGGCACTTGTGGGTGCAGGAATATTAACATTGGGACTGCTTAATAGATTTTCTGTCAATATTTTTAAATACTTTGTTGAATTTTGTGAGATTTCAAATTTTCAAAAAAGCTTTTCACTTGATATATGGAACTTTGAAATGAATATCTGGCAATTTGTGTATAGAATCGGGCTTTTGGAAATTAGCGTTATTTTAATAACCATGATTGGAAGCTGCATTTATGCTAATAAGGGTTTGCGCACATTAAGGAATAATTAGGAGCGGTTATGTGGTATAATCTTTTTGATGTAATAAACATGTATAATATGATAGGAGCATATAATGGACAAAATTCTTGTTGTTGAGGATGATAAAACAGTATACAGTGGCATAAAAAAGCTTCTCGAATTGCAGCATTATAGTGTGGTAATTGCGCAAAATGGTATGGAAGCTTTAGAAAAAATAGATGAATCGTTCAGCCTTGTAATAATGGATATAATGATGCCGCAGTTGGACGGCATTGAAACATGCAGGAGAATGCGTGAAAGATACAGCGTTCCGATATTGTTTTTATCAGCAAAATCCGAAGAGCTGGATAGCTGGAAGGGCTAGAAGTGGGTGGTGACGATTACATGACTAAGCCATTTTCAAACATGGAGCTGATTTCAAAGGTTAAAGCTCTTATCAGACGATATCGGGTATATGACAGCGGAAGTGTAAATCGTAAAAACAAGGATGAATCTATAGAGGCAGATGGACTTAAACTGTTTACGAATCGAAATAAGGTTGAGTTTAATTGTGATGAGATAAAATTAACCGGGAAGGAATATGAGATACTAAAACTGCTGATGAAAAATCCGGACCGGATATATACGATTGAGATGATATACGAGATGGTGTGGGATGAGGTTTTTACATATAATGCAAAGAATACTGTTATGGTACACATTAAAAATCTTAGGAATAAACTTATAAAAGCATGTGGTGATGCATGCGTACACACAGAATGGGGAAGAGGATACCGTTTTGAGAGATGATTTAAAGAGGGTAAAGAAAAAGCTGTCTTTGACATTTGCAATTGCGATTATAGGGACATGTGTTGTTTTTGGACTATTATATTATCTGGGAATTGATTTACTGAACAATTATATTGAAGTACATCTCATTTAATATACGATAATGAAAAGCCATATATAGATGAGTTTCAACAATATGTGTCTGATAATAATATAAGTACTACAGATGTCGAGCAATATGATGAATGGATGTCGGATCATGATATTTCGTTTTATAGTGTTAAGGAAGAGGGGAAGGTAATATACAATAAATCAAATGTAGATAAGCTTATATCTCCGGCTAAAAATATGTATGATTACCGATTTACAGGAAGCTATGAGCTGCCTGTCCAGTTCTCCGATATTAAGGCGGAAGTATTTATATATACAGGATTTACGATAAAATATTATATAGCTTTAATGATTTTTGATGTGGGATTTTCTCTTATGATGGGAATTGTATTTGTGTATCTACGCATCAGAAAAATTATAGCGGGCTATCAAACAGAGCTTGAAGTATCACAGGAACAGGAGAAAAAAGCGCGACAGGAAAAGGATGAACTGATGCGTAATATGGCTCATGACCTGCGTACGCCGTTGACCGGTGTTATGACATATGTTGATGTAATGAAACTGGAGAACGAAGCATATGCCGAGAATATGAAAAATCGGAATTTGAATATCAGTAAATTATGACCTCTCAACAGAGGTTACAGTGTTTTAATAAAATCCTCCAAAAGCCTTGAAAATAAAGGATTTATCGCAATGTGTTCGCCTTATCTCTTTATACGATTACACACAAGTTTATTCTTTCCCTCTTTGCTCATAAGGGCAAATACAAGGGCAAGAAAATCTCACAACAAGATATAACAGAGTGTGGCAATCGGAGAACTGTGATGTATGTGCGAATATATTATAACGGAGGATTTTTCAATGGACAAGTACATTTACGATGATAAAAATGGTATGTGGTATGAACTGCAAGGAGATTATTATATTCCTTGTTTTATCTTACCAGCCGAAAAAGAACAACCTATCGGTTTGTGGGGACAGCGGCACTTGCGGTATCTGAAAGAATACCACAGAAATACATACACAACGCTATTGACAAGCGGCAGGCTGAACACTTACCTTGCCGACATTGACAGACAGGCACAAGAACGCTTTGAAATACTCACAGAGCAGATGAAACAGGCACAGGGTATCACGGAGCAGTTAAAGGTTGAAAACACCTTAGAGTGGGTTGGTCGAATGAATAACATACGGGCGTGTGCTATGGAGGTTGTGAATGAGGAAATCATCTACAATTAAAGCATTGTAACGAATTTGACTGTAAAATCGTGGCGAGTAGGGATAACTTACCCGCCCTATTTTATGCTCTATGAGCCGCTTAAACAAGGCTTTTGACACCGAAAAGCGTTATATTACTTAACATTTGTTATAGACGGCGGGTAGGGTATACTCCGTTTGCTCAGTTAATGGCATTTTAATGCCAGATTTTGTACCTCTTACAACAAACCCGTTGAGAAAAAAATATGAATGATTATATTATAATAATTGAAGGAGGTGCGGTATGGATATTCAGATTATTGAGCACATAAAAGAAACATTAAGCGTAGTTATTCAGTGCAATAAAATTGATGATGAAGTAATGAGATTAAAATCGCATATCGAATCATTTGACAATAAATTGTATGCCCAAAAAGACGGTACACAATTTTGGGTAAATTTATCAGAAGTATTATACTTTGAATCTGTAGATAATCATACATTTTTATACACGCAGGAAGATGTTATGGAAATCAAACAAAGATTATATGAACTGGAGGAAATTTTATCCGATAAAGACTTTGTCCGAATTTCAAAGTCACTTATTGTAAACATAAATAAAATCCGTTCCCTAAAACCAGAGTTAAATCGCACCATTTTAGTAACGTTGTGTAATGGAGAGTTATTATATATTTCCAGAAAATATGTCCCGTTTGTGCGGAAATTATTATCAATATAGGAGGATGGCAATGAAAAACAACAAAAATGATATCATAAAATTTTTCGTTTGGATGAGAAATGGAATTGCTTTTTGCACGACGTGGCTTCTTATCATCTGGATAGCATATTGTCATATTTCCAATCAGCAACAAATTTCAGTAAGTATGTTAACTAAACTACTGTTTTTTGTGATTGGTGGCGTGCTGATTTTTAATATTCTTTTTACAAAGGTTTTTATTAAAAAATTGGACTTTCACAAAAAGATTAACCTGCTTTATGGTGTTGCTTAGCTTATACGAGTGTCTAAACTTCTATTGGATGGGATTTTTTAGCGGTATAGGGACATTTATTCAGTGGTTAGTTTTTATCGGAATTATATGTGTTCTTTATTTCATTTGTATTGCAATATACCAGAGGTATAGCAATAAGCAAGGAGAAATTTATACGCAAGCTTTGATAAAATATCAACAACAAAGGAGAAATGTAAATGGGAAATAGAAAAGAGTTAGTATCATCATTGCAAGAACTGAGAGAAGATAATATAAGAAAACAAAAAAGAGGATTGCATTTTATTGTTGCTTCTGTTTTCATTTGGGTAGCAGTCTTAGGTATCCATATATCCTCATTGCCGATTTTGTCAAAAAACTTATTCACCTTTTGCTGTTCAACACCATTAGTTCCGTTGGCTTTTTTACTCTCGAAAATTTTGAAAATTGATTTTCAAAATAAAGAAAATCCATTTTCAGGATTGGGGTTGCTTATTTCACTTAATCAAATGCTCTATATATTGATTGCTATGTGGGTATATGCAGTTATGCCAGAAAAAATGCTGATGGTTTATGCTATAATTTTTGGAGCCCACCTTTTGCCATATGGTTGGCTATATCAATCAAAAACATATTATGTTTTTTCTATTTTGATACCGATTATTGTATTGTTGCTTGGGATATATGCTCCGACATTTTTTGTGGCGGTATTTATGCTTATCACAGAGATAATTTTCTGTAGTTTGCTAATTCTTGAAAATAAAAAGGTTAAGTGTTATGAAACAAATTAAAGCAGAATGGATACTTTGCCCTATCTGCGGCAATAAAACTCGTACAATGATACGGGAAGATACAGAATTAAGAAACTTCCCTCTCTACTGTCCGAAGTGCAAAAAGGAAACAATCATCAATGTTCAGGATATGAAAATCACGCTTGCAGTCAGTAAATGATTATGTATGCCGCCGCATGGGTAATACCATAGCGGCGGTTTTTCGCGCCTATCGGCTGTCTCTGTCAAAGGATTTCTTTCTCTGTCTCGGCTGGTTTCTCTGCTTACCCTCCGCCTGAAGCTGGCGCAGGCGTTTCAATACGCTCTCCCGTTCAGGCGGCTTTGCCTGCTCTTTTTGGGCGGGTTTCTGTTTTTCCCTGACCTGCCGCTCCCATGCGGCAAGGTCACGATTGTACTGCTCCACGACAGCCTCCGCCTTACGGTAGGTTGCCATGAACGCCTGCACATCGGGATAACCGTCCTCTTTCAGAACATCGGGCAGTTTATCCAGCTTTTCAGCGATTTCCTTTTCTGTCCGCTGTATCTGCTCTGTGAGCGCCTTGCGCTCCTTACCCTTGAAAATCCCTTTTGTGTCGGCAAGTTGCTGTTTCAGTTTCGGAAGTACCGTGTCCTGCAAGTGCCGGATTTCTTTCGCCTTATCCTGCGCCTTTATCATCAGCTTTTGCATGGTACGGAACTCTGCCATATCTATTTCAAGGACAGGCATCGGCGGCATATCGTGTTCACGGATTAAGTTTTGCAGGAAGTCCTTTGCCTTGCTGACGATACTGCGGAACAGACCCAGCAGCCAGCCCTTGCTTTTGATAGACTGGCTCGTTTTTTCGTGTATCTCTGTCTGCTTGACCTCTAAAATCTTTGCTTCGGAGATACCCGATAATAACGCCATATCCGCTGTCCTGTTCCACTCCTGCCTTGCGGCATTGTCGGCTTTGATTTCGTCCTCTTTGGGATTGTTCTTGCCGATTTTCTTGGTCGGCAGATAGACGCTGTTTTTATCAAACACCTTTAAGTGCTGCTCAGGATCAGAGATATGGCGGTTAATAAGTTCCGTATACACTTCCTTTACCTCACGGAGAAAAGGCTCTCCCTTAAAGCGTGTATCTTTGACAGTAAACAGATGGCTTTCGTATACCTCGCCTTTTTTGATAACGGTACAGCCTTTCCGTATCTGCCCGTCCTCCCCCGTGATTTCCTTTTTGGTGCGGACACGCTTTCCATTCTCGTCAAAGAACACGCTGCGGGAAGCAATCTTCATATCAGGTTCGGGGAGCAGCCTCCTCTCGCTGAAAATCAGATGGATATGATAATTCGTCTTGCGCTTGTTGTGGTGGAGGGCGGACACGCACTCCACACCGTACCGTCTGCGGAACTCCTCTGTAAAGTCCGTGAGTACCTGCTGCGGCTCGTATTGCGTATATATTTCGGGCAGGGCGATAATCAATTCCCTTGCTTCAATACATTTGCCCTCTGTTCCGCTTCGTTTAAATTCCTGCTGGCTTTCCCTTGCAAGATTGCTCCAAAAGGTGCTGTCGGCAGTGCGGTAGGTGGCATAGAGATTTTCCTGCCTTGCTTGGCTCGTGATATACGATATTCGCCCTTTGACATTGGGCAGCTTTGACATCTGGATAAAACTGTGTCTCGGCATACATCATCTCCGTTTTCTGTTGTCAAGGTGCGTCCTTTTTTGCAACCGTTTACGGTTGCGGCTGTCGCTGCGGCAGCGGTGACAGCCCCGTATCAGACGCCGCAGGCGGTTGATACGGAAGCCCCCTGCAAGGGCGAAATACCCGGAGTACAAATCGAAGATTTGTGCGAGGGGTGTATTTCGCTCTCAAACGCCGAGGGCTTGGAGAACAGTTATTCTACTTTGCGGACATCGTTTTCATTGAGCAGGTTTCTTCCCTGATTGACCGTCAGAAACCGTTCCAGCGTGTCCCTGCGGATAATGGTCTTGCGCCCCACTTTGAGGACGGGCAGCTTTCCCCATTCCACCAGCTTCCGCATGGTGTTCCTGCCGATACCCGTACATTCTGCGGCTTCCTCTATGGTAAGTCCCATTTTGACTGCGCTCATTCTATCAACCTCCTTTTTAGAATACTCATTTTGCAACTACTGTTTTATCATTATACTTATTCTGCCATCTCTTGTCAACCTATTTTGCAACCATTCATAGTTTATTTACAACTTTTATCGAGATAAAGGTTGCAAAATAAGTATCTGCGTGTTATACTGATACCAGTCAGGAGGTGAACACCTTGAAAAAAGAAACCACATTCACCGCAAAACAGGTCGGTGGGCGGATTAAGGAACGCCGTACAGAGTTAAACATTACCATGCCGGAACTCGGCAGGCGTGTAGGCGTGAACAAATCCACCATTCAGCGGTACGAAGCGGACGGAGTTGATCCGAAGCGCACAATGGTTATCAACGGTCTTGCGGAAGCGTTGCTCACAACTCCCGAATGGCTGACAGGTCTTTCCGATGATAAGGAATATGACACCTATACTCTCTGCCAGCGGGATATTGAGGAACACATCAAGAAGTATCTGGACACAGTTTCCCATACGGTAAAGGGCGAGCCGCACCAGCAGCTTCTCACGACATTTCTCGGCAAGATGGTTGACCTGTATACGGTTATGACCTGCTACTTTGCTGATGCTATGGAGGAAGTTGACCGTGTGGCGGAGGACAAAGGGCTGAAAGAGTCTCTTGGACGGTACGCCATAGAGTCCGGGGCAATCATGGAACAGGTATACCGCAAGAAGATGGAAGTACCGATTGAGGATATGAAACGGTTTTTAGACGGGATTTTACATATCCACGATGAGGGGCGCACAAGAATGTCGATGGGCGCACTTTTCGGGATAGTGGAGGAAGCCGAAGAAAGGCTATCCGAAAAAGAAAATTCCGTGGCACCTTGACAAGTAAAGACGCCAGTTGACTTCCACTGGCGGAAGTGACACAATTACTTTACGCACACCATATGTCACAGTCCCGATTGCCACGGATAGAAAGGAGTTTTTTATCTATGGCAAAAGGTTCTGTAAGAAAGAAAGGCAAAAAGTGGTACGGACGCTTTTATATTGAAGATGAAAGCGGCAGAAAAGTGCAGAAAGAGTTTGCAGGCACAGAGAGCAAGGCGGAAACAGAAGCCATGCTCCGCAAAGCGATAGCGGACTACGAGGAAAAGCAGTTTGTCGGGAAAGCGGAAAACATCACGGTAGGCGATATGCTGGATATGTGGGTAGAGGAAGAACTGAAACCCGGCAACTTAAGCAACGGGACGGTCATGTCCTATCAGGGAACGGTAAACCGTATCAAGCAATATCCCATTGGCAAACGCAAGCTGAAAACCGTGACCGCCGACCATTTGCAGGCATTCATTGATTTTCTGAGCTACGGTGGGACAAACCCGGACGGGACAACTTCAAAGCCCATGAGCAAAGGATATATGCTCCTGTTCTCGGCGGTGCTGCAAAATTCCTTCCGCTTTGCGGTATTCCCGAAAAAACTGATTACCTTTAACCCTATGCAGTATGTGAAGCTAAGGGGCAGGAAGCAGGAAACGGATATTTTCTCGGACAGTGAGGAAGATACCGCCAGTATTCCTACTATCACCCATGAGCAGTTCCAAAAGCTGGAGGAATTTCTCAAGGCAAAGGATAATCCCGCATTGCTGCCTGTGCAGATAGCCTACTACACGGGGCTTCGTATCGGGGAGGTATGCGGCTTGACTTGGCAGGATATTAACCTTGAGGAACAATATCTTACGGTACGCCGCAGTATGCGCTATAACGGAACAAGGCACACAACCGAAGTGGGAACGACAAAGCGGAGCAAAGTCCGCACCGTTGATTTCTGCGACACGCTGGCGGCAATCCTGCGGGCGGCAAGAACAGAACAGCGCAAAAACCCTTTCCGCTACGGGGAACTTTATCACCTGAACTACTACAAAGAAGTAAAGGAAAAAGGGCGCACCTATTATGAGGTTTACAGCTGCAAAGGACAGAGGAAGTCCCGGAGGATTACAAGGAAATCTCCTTTGTCTGCCTGAGAGCAGACGGGGCGTATGAAGCGCCGAGTACGGTAGGGATTATGTGCAGGGCGGCAAAGAAGAAAGTGAAAGGGCTTGAAGATTTCCATTTCCACACGCTCCGTCACACCTACACAAGCAATCTGCTTTCCGGCGGCGCAAAGCCGAAAGATGTGCAGGAACTTCTCGGACACTCCGATGTCAGTACCACAATGAACATCTACGCTCACTCTACAAGAGAAGCGAAGCGTACTTCCGCAAGGCTGCTGGATAAGGTGGTCGGCGGGGAATAAAAAGTTGCCCTTGTTTCGACTCGTAAGGGCAAAAACAAGGGCAAGCAGATAAGGTTTGAATGGAAAACAGGCGTGAAGCCTTGAAAAATCAATGGTTTTTGAGGATTAGATAGTTAAATCTTAATTTTATAAGTGAAAAGGTATTGGATATCAGGACTCAGGTAGACAATCTGCTGGATTTTTCAATTGCCGGTTCACAAAGACCTATTGAATTGGATGCATCAATGGATGTTGAGTATATATTTGGAGATTACCTCTCAGATGTGTGTGCTCAGCTTATGAAAAGCAATTATGAGGTTGATGCAGAAGGAATAAGCTTTAAGCAAGTAAAGGTTGCTGTTAATATGGCATTTTTGACAGAATATTTTCCAATCTGACGGATAATATATATAAATATGCGGACAATAAAAAGCCTGTTGTTATGAAAACAGCTTTTACGAAAAAAATTTTTAGCGTTGAAATTGGCAATGGCGTATGTGACAATAAAACGCTTCTTAAAAGTGCCGGGATAGGGCTTAAGAGCGTGGATGCGATGATGCAGCGTATGAATGGAAGCATGAGTTTTAAAAGGGAACATGGGAAGTTTTGGGTTAAACTTGAGTTTCCGATTGTGTAGTGAATACTTTTTAGGAAAATCCCCATACTAATAAAAAAGGTATGGAGGTTTTTCTATGAGCAGAAATATTGAGAATCATGATTCGGTGCTCTTGCTTCAGGATTGCATAGCGGGCTGTAAGATGGCACTTGAGAGCATGGACGATATAAGAGAACACACAGATGACAAGCAGCTTCGTGAGCTGATAGACAAGTACTATGATGAGCACACCGGCTGTCAGTGGATTGCAGGGATATGCTTGACAAAGCAGGTGCAGATATTAAGGAACCGGGTGTGTTTGCAAAGATGGCTGCGAAGCTGCAGACAGCAATGAAGATGGCAGTGAATGATGATCAGTCCCAGGCAGCAAAGCTACTGACGGAGGGCTGTAATATGGGCATAGAGACAATCAGCGGCAGTCTCAATGAATATCGCGATGCTGATTCAAAGAGTGTGGCAATTGCAGAGAGGCTCAGGACGCTTGAGGAAAAAATGGTTGGAGATCTGCAGCCACTATTATAAAAAATATAAAATAACGGCTGTTGTACCAAATCAGTACAACAGCGGTATTGACCTGTGGAGCGACGAGCTGTCTGACCTCTGTGTCAAAGCCGTCTGCTCCTTTATTATATCGTCATACATAATTGAGGATTTACAACAACAAAATACTTGAAAAATTCAGATAAATGTACTATATTTAATTATGTATCTTTAAGATTTATAAAAATTAATTGCTGCCGGACACACAAAAAAGGTGCAGACAGCGGCAATGTTCAAAAGAATTTACAATAAATTTTAAAATAGCTCTTGACGGTTACGGCTCAACTGTGATATAATATACAGGCTTGGAAATAGGTCTTTTTTTTATGCCTTTTTTTAAGGGTACAAACAACAAAGAATTTAAACGGAGGTGGAAGTCGTGCGTACAAAGATTACATTAGCGTGCACAGAATGTCAGCGTCGTAATTACAACATGACAAAGGACAAAAAAACTCATCCGGACAGAATGGAAACCAAGAAGTATTGTAGATTCTGCAGAACTCATACAATGCACAAGGAAACAAAATAGTCTAGGAACTGAGTGAAGGAGTACATTATGGGACAAAATGAAAAAGTCGAAAAGGCTCCAAAAACAAGCTGGTTTTCAGGTCTGAAAGCTGAATTTCAGAAGATTATCTGGCCTGAGAAGCAATCGGTCATCAGACAGACCGTTGCAGTGCTGGCGGTTTCAGTAGTTACCGGTCTTATTATTGCGCTTCTTGACTGGGGCATCCAGCAGGGCGTAGATTTCCTTATTGGTTTACATTTTTAAAACGGAGGCAAAGTGATTATGACAGAAGCGAACTGGTATGTAGTTCATACCTATTCAGGTTATGAAAACAAAGTCAAAGCTAATATTGACAAAACAATCGAAAACAGACATCTTGAGGACCAGATCCTTGAAGTACGTGTTCCATTGGAGGACGTCACAGAGGTGAAGAACGGTGTTCGTAAACAGGTTTCCAAGAAGATGTTTCCAGGCTATGTTCTTATTCATATGATTATGAATGATGATACATGGTACGTTGTACGAAATACCAGAGGCGTAACTGGATTTGTAGGTCCGGGAAGCAAACCGGTTCCTCTCACAGAAGCCGAGATGAGACCTTTGGGTATTAAGACGGAAAACGTGGTAGTTGATTTTGCTGAGGGTGACATGATAGTCGTTATCGGCGGTGTCTGGAAGGATACAGTCGGTGTTATCACAGCTATGAATTATCACAAGCAGACAGTTACAATTAATGTAGAGCTGTTCGGTCGCGAGACACCGGTAGAAGTAAGTTTCGCAGATGTTAAGAAAACAAATTAAGGAGGCAATTCCAAATGGCAAAGAAAGTAGAAGGATACATTAAATTGCAGATCCCTGCTGGAAAGGCAACTCCAGCTCCTCCAGTTGGACCTGCACTTGGACAGCACGGTGTAAACATCGTAGAGTTCACAAAGCAGTTTAATGCAAAGACAGCCGATCAGGGCGACTTAATTATCCCTGTAGTTATTACTGTATATGCAGACAGAAGTTTCAGTTTCATTACTAAGACTCCACCTGCTCCGGTATTAATCAAGAAAGCTTGCAAGATTCAGTCTGGTTCAGGCGAGCCAAACAAGAAGAAGGTTGCTAAGATCACAAAGGCACAGGTTCAGGAAATCGCTGAGCTTAAGATGCCTGACTTAAACGCAGCTTCACTTGAGTCTGCAATGAGCATGATCGCTGGTACAGCAAGATCAATGGGTGTTGAAGTGGTTGACTAACACTTAGCGAAACCAACATACCCCTAAAGAAGTTACAAATTTATGTAACCTAAATTAAATTAGAATAACAAAGAAACGTAAATGTGGGAGGGCCCTCTCCCGATATTACCACCAGGAGGTTATTTTTCATGAAAGAGGAAAGAAGTATCAAGACGCTGTTAAGGCATTTGATAAGAAAGAGCAGTACGATGTTGCTGACGCTATCTCTATCGTAAAGAAAAATGCTACAGCTAAATTTGACGAGACAATCGAGCTTCATCTTAGAACAGGCTGCGACGGACGTCACGCAGAGCAGCAGATCCGTGGTGCGGTTGTATTACCACACGGAACAGGAAAAACAGTTAAAGTTTTAGTTTTCGCTAAGGGAACTAAGGTTGACGAGGCACAGGCAGCAGGAGCTGACTTCGTTGGAGGCGAGGAGTTAATTCCAAAGATCCAGAACGAGGGATGGTTAGACTTCGACGTTGTAGTTGCTACACCTGATATGATGGGTGTTGTTGGTCGTTTAGGACGTGTCCTTGGACCAAAGGCTTAATGCCAAACCCAAAGGCAGGAACAGTTACTATGGATGTAACAAAAGCTGTTAACGATATCAAAGCCGGTAAGATTGAGTACAGATTGGACAAGACAAACATTATCCATGTGCCAGTTGGAAAAGCATCTTTCACAGACGAGCAGTTAAACGACAACTTCCAGTCTCTTATGGGTGCAATTAATAAAGCAAAACCTGCTAGCTTAAAGGGTCAGTACATTAAGAGCGCAACTCTTACATCTACAATGGGACCTGGCGTTAAGTTAAACGTGGTTAAGATTACACAGTAAGATAGTTAAACAGTTACAGTAAAACAATTTACAAGACCTATCAAACGCCAAGCAAAAGTTTTGCGGAAAGTAATTGACATCCGTAATATAGTTTGATATAATTGCAATGCATATTGCCGAAGACAGTAGGTGCCGCAAGGCGTAAACGTAGAACCTACCGAGGGAATTTTCGAGATTTATCTTGAATTTTGACTTGTACCCTTCTGTCGACAGGCAGGAGGGTTTCTTTGATTAATAAATCAAATACCTCATGTCTTTTATGCGAAAATCTAAAAGGAGGTAAATGAATCGTGGCAAAGGTAGAACTTAAACAGCCAATCGTAGATGAGATTTCCGGTGTTATCAATGGTGCACAGTCAGTAGTAGTTGTTGATTACTTAGGACTCACAGTAGCAGAGGATACTCAGTTACGTAAACAGTTAAGAGAAGCCGGTGTAACTTACAAGGTATACAAGAATACTTTAGTAAACCGTGCAATCCAGGGAACAGAGTTCGAGGGATTAAAGGATGTCCTTGAAGGACCAAGCGCATTCGCTGTATCAACAGAGGATGCAACAGCACCAGCTAGAGTCTTAGCTAAGTTCGCTAAAACAGCTCCAGCTTTAGAGATTAAAGCAGGTGTAGTTGAGGGAACATTTTATGATGCTGAGGGTATGAAGGCAATCTCCGCTGTACCTAGCAGAGATGAGCTTCTTGGAAAATTACTTGGAAGCATTCAGTCACCTATCACAAATCTTGCTCGTGTACTCAATCAGATCGCTGAGCAGGGTGGCGCTGCAGATGCAGCCGTAGAGGCAGCACCAGCAGAGGATGCTGCAGAGGAAGCTCCGGCAGCAGAATAATTCAAATATTATATTTGAACCTTATTATCATAATTAAATTTTTAAATGGAGGAAATTATAATGGCAAAGTTAACAACAGCAGAGTTTATTGATGCTATCAAAGAGTTAAGCGTATTAGAGTTAAATGATTTAGTAAAAGCTTGTGAAGAAGAGTTCGGTGTTTCTGCAGCAGCAGGTGTTGTAGTTGCAGCAGCAGGAGCTGACGGAGCAGCAGCTGAGGAGAAGACTGAGTTCGACGTAGAGCTTACAGAGGTTGGACCAAACAAGGTTAAGGTTATCAAGGTTGTTCGTGAGATCACAGGTCTTGGACTTAAAGAGGCTAAGGACGCTGTGGATGGCGCACCAAAGGTTATCAAAGAGCAGCTTGATAAGGCTTCAGCAGAGGATGCTAAGGCTAAACTTGAGGCAGAGGGTGCTAAGGTTACTCTTAAGTAGTCTGATAGGTTACGAGCGGAGTAAAAACATAAAAAAGAGCCAAGGGCAAATTCTATTTGCACCTTGGCTCTTTTTATGTTTTATTGCGCGACAGTCGGAGCGCGTCCCGAAAATGCCTGAGCATTTTTTG
>ENA-OQIO01000370-OQIO01000370.1-human-gut-metagenome-genome-assembly--contig:-NODE-370-length-24521-cov-3.161474_pt1 | contig 24521 bp, 26 predicted proteins | sample MGYA00242573_ERZ504737 | MGnify/ENA primary metagenome ERZ504737 (study PRJEB26092, sample SAMD00036203) | human gut metagenome | host: Homo sapiens | study: EMG produced TPA metagenomics assembly of...
TAAAAATAAAAAGTCTTTATTTTGTAATAAATGTTTAATATCCTTTAGTGAAACAGAATTTGCTTTTTTCATTTCTACATCAGATATTTCTACTTTAGCCATTGATAAACAAATAATTGCAATTAAGGCAGCTAAAGATGCTGATACAAATGCTAAATTAGGATTAATGTTCATAGCAATGCCAGTTGTATATGTAGCCGCTGCCCATCCAAAAGATCCCCACATTCTAGCACGGCCATATTCAAAACCATATTTAATAGAAACTTTATTTATATATGAATCAATAACACCATATCCTGCATTAAAAATAAAACCTAGATAAATACCTCCTAAAATAGCGCCTAAATAAAAATTAGAAACAAGTAATGGTCCATAAATATAAATAAAAAATGGTCCAATTAATAATAAAATTATCAAAATAGTAAATAACAATGTTTTTTTCAATCCAATTTTATCAGAAATAAATCCTAAAACTGGTTGCATACATAATGCTGCTAGAGCATTAGCTGAATATAATAATCCTGTCTTAGTTGCTCCTATACCTAAATGCTGACCAAGCCAAATAGCAAAAAATGACATAGCTGCTGACCATGCAAATAAATGTAAAAAGCTAACTGCACTTAAAGCAAAATAATTTCTATTTTTTATACTAATTTGCATTTTAATCCCCCTAATTGATAAAATAATCCAATTAAACGATTTTTCTAAAAACTATTAATAAACTATCAATATTTATTCCAATGATTAATGATAATTTAACATTGCCACGCGACAAAAATAATTATATTATGAATAGACAGAAAAATGTGTAACATGTTAAACTAAATAATATAATATTTTGAAACAAGGTGATTTTATGCCTATAAAAATTCGTAAAACATTACTTCATGAGCCAATTACATTTGATACAATTGGCAATCATTGGGATCAAGTACCAATCTATCGACCAAATGGTTATCCATTATACCATTATCTCCAAACAGAAAAAGGTGTTGGTAAAATAGAAATTCAAGGTAAATCGTATTTATTAAATGAAAATGAAGGTATTTTAATTGCTCCATTTATACCTCATTCCTATGCTAAAAAAACAGATGAATGGTTTACCATGTTTATTACCTTTACAGGAACTATGGAAAGTAGTCTTTCTCAAGCATTAGGTAATAAACAAATCATTTTTATTCCTAAAGAACAAGGTATTATTATTGCAAAAGAATTATTTGATATGATATCTCAATATGAGAATCCTTCTGCTGATGCAAAATATTTTTCTTTAGCTAGTTATCATCTATTAATGAATTTTATAGATAATTCAGCTTTTAATTTATTGAATGAACCTTTATATCAAAAATATGTATTACCTGTAATTAAAGAAATCGAAACTTCATATGCTAGTGAAATCACAGTGCAAAAATTAAGCCAACAAGTTTATGTTACACCGCAATATTTATCGCGTTTATTCTCTAAATTCTTAGGTTGCTCTGTCTATAAATATCTGACAAATTATCGCATCAATAAAGCAAAAGAATTATTACTAACTCATCAACGCATGGAAATTCAACAGATTTCTCAATTAGTAGGTTTTTTAGATACTAGCCATTTTATTGCTATGTTTAAAAAATTTACAGGAATAACACCTCTTGATTTTCGCAAACTCAATTAAAAAAGCTAAGATTAATGGTTTTATCATCATTAATCTTAGCTTTATTTTATTATTTACCTGTATCTGCCATGCGTTTTGCTAAACGTTTTTTATCAGAATATCTTCTAAATGTAACCCAAAGTGGGCTGGCAATGAATATAGATGTATATGCACCACAGAAGAAACCTATCAATAAAGCAAAGGCAAAATCTTTTGTTGTATCTCCGCCAAAGAAATAAAGTGCAAATGTAGCAAATAATACTGTAGATACTGTATAAATAGAGCGAGTCATAGTCTGATAAATACTTGTATTTACAAGTTCTACAATATCGCCATTTTTTCTAAAATGCAATTTTAAATTTTCACGGATACGGTCAAAAATAACGATAGTATCATTTATAGAGTAACCGATAATTGTAAGTAATGCTGCTACAAATGAAGAATCTATTTGACGCTGAGTAAGTGCAAAAGCCCCAAGTACAATAATTACATTGTGTGCTAAGCCTAATACTGCTGAAATACCGAATTTAAATTCAAAACGATAAGATACATAAGCAATAATCAATAACCATGAAATAATTGTAGCATATATAGCATTCATGATAAGTTCAGTACCCATTGTAGCACCGACTTTTTCTTCACGAAGCACTTGATATGCACCTAGTTTATCAGTTAAACCAGCCATTACTTCTTTGCGTTCTTGTTCTTCTAAATCTACAGTTCTTATCATTACATTTTCAGATTCTGTAGATGAACTAGATTCTCCAGAAAGCTGAATTGTACTATTGCTCAAATTATATTCATTTAAAACAGCACGTACATCATTTATATTTACAGCCTTTTCAAAGCGTAAATCCATGATAGTACCACCAGTAAAGTCAATACCCATATTAAAGCCACGAGTTACCATGAAAAACAAGCTGGCAATAATCAATAATGAAGATATTGCATACCATATCTTGCGTTTACCAATAATATCAAATCTAGCCATTATTTCATGTCACCGTCCTTTACTTTATGACCTAAAGATACACCATAAATACGTGGGTCAGTGAATAATCTAGCTGCAATCAAATGTTTAAGCATAAACTGTGTTAATGTAATAGCTGTAAACATACTGATGACAACACCAAGACCTAAAGTAATGGCAAAACCACGAATTGGACCTGTACCAAAGAAGAATAATACTGCTGCTGCAATAATTGTAGTTAAGTTTGAGTCAAAAATTGTAGTAAAGGCACGTTTAAAACCTGAATCCATCGCCATGCGAAGTGTCTTGCCAGCTTTTACTTCTTCTTTGAAATGTTCAAAGATAAGTACGTTGCATCAACCGCCATACCGATAGACAAGATAATACCCGCCACCCCTGGAAGTGTAAGCGTAGCATCTAATAATTTAAGTACGAATAATAAAATTATTACATAAGCCATCAAGCTTAAATTTGCAATCAAACCAGAAACACGATAGAAAAGTAACATAAATACAAAAATCGCACCTACACCAACAGTGAATGCAAATACGCTTTTATCTTTACTATCTTGACCAAGTGTTGGGCCTACTGTACGAGTTTCTATAATATCAACTTTTACAGGAAGTGCACCAGAACGTAAAAGCACTGCTAAATTATGTGCTTCTTCAAGATTTCTAGAACCTGTGATTACTGCTTTACCGCCAGTAATTGGTTCATTAACACGTGGAGCTGTTAAAACTTCACCATCAAGTAAAATAGCAATTGTTCTGCCTACATTTGCAGAAGTCAAATCAGCAAATTTTTGAGCACCTTCATCAGTGAATTCAATAGCTACTTCATTTTGATTATTTTGTGTAGTTTGTTCTCTAGCATCTTTTAAATCTGTACCGCTTAAAACAGTATTGCCTTCTTCATCTTTGAATTCAAGCATAGCTGTTTTACCAAGTACAGCAATAGCTTTATCTGGATCTTTAACACCAGGAAGCTCGATGATAATACGGCGTTCGCCTTCACGCTGAATGATTGGCTCTGTTAAACCAAGTTCATTTACACGTTTTTCCATGATTTTTACTACACGGTTCATAGCATCATCATTAACTTGTGCTTGCTCTGTATCTACACCTTCTAAAACGACATGAGTACCACCTTGAAGGTCTAAACCTTGTCTTATTGAGCCAGCTAGTGGTGCTATAAATGCAGCAAAAACACCAACGATAACAATAATTACCGCTAATAATTTCAATAAAGGATTTTGTTTCAAAATATCTTCCTCCAATATCCTTATAATTATCTGTATTTTATAGTAGTATTTTCTGTCAAAATCATATCTACTTTGATATCGTAATCGTCTTTGATTACTTCATCAACTACTTGACAATCATATACTGCTGCTATTTTCTTAGCGTTGATAGCTTTTACTAAATATCTATCATAATAGCCACCACCCATACCGAGTCGATAACCTTTTTTATCTAGTCCTACAGCAGGCACTAAAATAAAATCTATATCTTGTGGCTTTACAATTCTTAGATTTTTTTCTTTTACTGTCAAAATATTATATGCACCTACAACTAATTCATCTAAAGATTTTATTTAAAGTTGCTTGCATTATTTTCATATTTTTATCAGTAATATAAGGCAGGCAAATTTGTTTGCCTGCCTTGAGAGCATTTACTATTAATTCTTTTGTCTGAAATTCATCAGGCATTGAAGCATATAAAAAACATATCTGAGAATTTTTATATTCCTCAAGTTCTACAAGTTTCTTTGTAATTACTGCTGAATACTCATTTTTCTGGATTAATGTTAACGCTCTTCTTTTTGCTAAAAGTTCTTTACGTTGAACTTTTTTTATTATTTGTTAGCTGGGTTAGCATTTGTTTTTTCCTGAGTTAAATCTCTAGCTACAGCAGCACTGCTGATTTTAATTTCTACATTATCAGCAATTCTAATTCTAATGAAATCAGATTTTTCTAAATCAATATAAGTAATTTCCCCATGGATACCACCTATAGTTAAAATACGATGACCTACTTTTAAATTGTCCATCATTGTATTGCGTTGTTTTTGTTGTTTTTTCTGTGGACGATAAAGTAAGAAATAGAAAATTATTACCATTAATACTATTGGTCCATAGGAATAAAGACTTGCCATCATTGAATCACTCATAAAAAAATTCTCCTCATCATAAAAAATTATATTAATTTATTTTATATTAGCTATAGTATAGCATAATACCTCTATTTATTTACAAATATTCCTCAAAATTTACACAGATTTTGCATTGAATGAGAAATTAGCTGTAAATTTGCGATAAAATTCCGGGAACCTATCTTCCATGATAGATTGACGCATCTGTCTCATAAAGTCAATTAAGAAATGAAGATTATGGATTGTTAATAAACGTAAACCAAAGATTTCATTTACACGAACTAAATGACGAATATATGCTCTAGAATAATTTCTGCAAGTATAGCAATTACAATGTTCATCAATTGGGTGGAAATCATGCTCATACTGTGCATTTTTTATTACTAAACGACCATTCCATGTCATAGCTGTTCCATTTCTAGCTACACGAGTAGGGTATACACAGTCAAACATATCTATACCTCTCATTACGCCTTCAACTAAACAATCCGGTGTACCTACACCCATCAAATAACGTGCTTTATTTTGTGGTAAATGTTCCAAAGTGATATCGAGCATTTCATACATCAATTCTTTTGGTTCACCAACACTTAAACCACCAACAGCATATCCAGGGAAATCCATATCCACTAAACGATTAGCACATTCGATACGTAAATCTTTATACATACCACCTTGTACGATACCGAATAAACCTTGATTTGGATTTGTCATCGTATCTTTACAACGCTGTGCCCAACGAAGTGTAAGCTCCATAGACTCACGAGTATATTTGAAATCAGCAGGATATGGCACACATTCATCAAATGCCATGATTATATCTGCACCTAAATCCATTTGTGATTGTGTAGCAATCTCTGGAGATAAAAACTTTTTAGAACCATCGATATGAGAACGGAAAGTTACACCTTCTTCAGATATTTTACGCAAATCGCCTAAACTAAATACCTGAAATCCGCCACTATCTGTCAAAATAGCTCTATCCCAATTCATAAATTTGTGCAAACCGCCAGCTTCTTTAACAAGCTTAGAGCCAGGACGCAAAAATAAATGATAATTGTTACTTAAAATAATTCCAGCACCCATTTCTTTTAATTCTTCCGGTGCTAAAGTCTTAACACTAGCCTGAGTACCTACAGGCATAAAAATAGGTGTATCAAAACTACCATGTGGTGTGTGAATACGACCAGCACGTGCTCCAGTATGTGGACACTGCTTTATAAGTTCATAAGTAATTGCAGGTTTCATTATGCCTCCAAGATAAATATATTTATTCGTTTTTTCTTTTAAATAAAAGAAAATGAACCAAAAGAAAATTTTTCTAAAAATAACTATCTTATTCTATAAACATAGCGTCGCCAAAGCTAAAGAAACGGTATTTTTCTTTTACTGCTTCTTCATAGGCAGAAAGTACATATTCTCTGCCAGCAAAAGCGCTGATTAACATGATTAAAGTTGATTTTGGTAAATGGAAATTAGTGATTATGGAATCTACGATTTAAATTTATAGCCAGGATAAATAAAAATGCCTGTTTCTTCTGCTATTGGAGAGATAGTGCCATCTTCTTTCGCAGCTGATTCTAAAGTACGGATAGATGTTGTACCTACAGCGATTACTCTACCACCATTAGCTTTAGTTTGATTGATAATATCTGCTGCTTCTTTTTCAATATGGTAGAATTCTTTATGCATTACATGATCTTCAATATTATCTACATTTACAGGGCGAAAAGTGCCAAGACCTACATGAAGTGTTACAAAAGCTAAATTTACACCCATTTCTTTTATTTCCGCTAATAATTCTTTTGTAAAATGAAGACCTGCTGTTGGTGCTGCTGCTGAGCCTTCTTCTCTTGCATATACAGTTTGATAGCGATTTTTATCTTCTAATTTTTCATGAATATATGGTGGAAGTGGTGTTTCACCCAATCTATCCAAGATTTCTTCAAAGATACCATCAAATTTAAATTCTACAATACGACCGCCAAAATTTGTATGACCTACAACTTCACAAGCAAGCTCATCACTAAATTCAATGATATTACCTAATTGAGCTTTTTTACCTGGTTTTACTAAAACTTCCCATTGATTAGTATTTGTTAAACGCTTTAATAAAAATACTTCAACCTTACCGCCTGTTTTTGCTCTATGACCAATAAGACGAGCAGGCATTACCTTTGTATCATTAAATACTAAAGTATCACCTTTGCGTAAATACTGTTTAATATCATAAAAATGTTTATGTTCAATAGTTTTTTCTTTGCGATTTAACACCATCAAGCGTGAATGGTCACGTTTAGCACATGGTGTTTGAGCTATTAATTCTTCTGGAAGATTATAGTCAAACTCATTTAATAGCATTAAATATTATCCCCTTTATTTTTATTTATACATATCTTTTATATTTACATCACTATAATAATGATATAAAATTTGCTGATATTTTTTACCTTTATCCGCTAAAGATTTTGCCCCCCATTGAGACATTCCCAAACGATGACCAAAACCACTGCCTTTAAAAATCAATTTTTTATCATCTTTATCAATTTTTAAAGTATCGCCTTTAGCTTTTTTATTACCTTCTAATTCTATAGTAAAATTGCTACTTTTTAAACCCAATAAACTACGAAGCTGTGTCTTGGTCAATTCCACAGATTTTTTATTACTACCTATAAATTTTACAACTTGCGATTTACTTGCTTTATTTGGATTTTTTTTCAATCCACTAAAATCTATTTCTTTTATTGTACCAATATCACTATATGAATTTTTTATAGATTTACTTAAATTATCTACTGTTACAGATACTGCCCAACTTTGATATGGAGATTGCTCCTCTTTATCTTCTACTGCTCTCAAATAAGGCACATTGACATTCCATACATTGATACTGTCATCAGTTTGACCACCTGAAGCTGCATGAAACACTGAACATATAGGTTGATTTAAATAAACAATGACTTCTCCTTTTGTAGCATCTATAGCTTTATTTGTAGTCGCAGCTTCTGAATCCATACCACCATAAACTTGGCAATCTGTTGTTACGCAGACGTCAAAACCTTCTTTTGTATGTTTTCGATCAAGCTTATCATATAAAGCAAAAGTTCTAGCAGCTACAGCTTGAGCTTTCAAAGCTTCTATATTCCAACTAGCAGGCATTTCTTCTGGTACGACACCATATAAATATTCATCAATCAATAAACGATTTATCACTGTAAGCCCTGCTTTATGCGGTTGAATAATCAAATTTCCTCTATATCGTTTGCCATTGACAATTGCAGGGGCATTATCTTTGACTGCTACCACTAAAGTAGTAGTTTCCTTACCTTTTTTATTGACATAAACCGTTCTATCTTTTTGACGAATATTTACTTCATTCATCTTTTTAAATTTATAATTTACTTTATTATCGACATCTTTGACCACAAAATCATCATTTGCTGTAATTACAATTTCTTGTACTCCCTGTAATAAGCCTACTCTTACATATGGAGCTGATGACTGTGCTGATACTACTTGCATATTACTTACAAATGCGCAACAACATAATAAACAAATAAGATATAGATATTTTTTCATATTTAATATCCTCTTTTATTTTTTATTCTATTTTATTTATTTTAGATTTGACTGTTTTCTTCTGTCTAGAATATGTTATCTGACAATAAATAAAGAAAATCAATGCTAAAATAAAAGCCACTAAACTAGTCGTCTGTGCAGATGTAAAGCTTAAAAATACAGGAGTAGCATAATCGCCACGCAAAAATTCCAAGCCAAAGCGAGCTAAACTATATAACATTATATATAAAGAAAAAGCTTGACCTTTGGCATGAGGAAAAGCTCTAAAAATCAACAATAGAGCAAAAATCACAAAATCAATTTGACCTTCCCATACCTCAGCAGGCCATAATGGTTGAGCACCATACGTATGATAAGCAAGTGTTGTTTCTGGATAAATAATACCAAAATTACTACCAGTTGGCGCACCAAAAGCATCGCCATTTAATAAATTAGCACAACGGCCAATGGCTTGCCCTAAAATAATTGCAGGAGCCACTATATCAGCTAGTGATAAGATATCTATTTTATGACGTCTAGCATAAATAATTCCTGCTCCCACGCCAAAAACGATACCACCTTGAATAGCCATACCACCTTGCCATACATAAAAAATTTCACTTAAATGATGACTATAATACGCCCAATCAAAGAAAAATACGTCCCACAATCTAGCGCCTACAATACCAGCGATACCACTATAAATACCAATATCTACAATATGATTGTGCCATCTGCCATCTTGTTTTGCTAAGAAATAAGCTACACCTGTTGCCAAAATAATACTCAAAGATAAAATCAGACCATATGCTCTTATCGGAAAATCACCAACAAAAAATAAATATTGGTGCATACTATCACCTCAGTATATTATTTTATATTGGTCAAATCTGTTATCCACATGATTTCAGCATCTTCACCATCTTCATAATACCCACGACGGCGACCTACAGATTTAAAACCTAATGATTCATACAAATGTATTGCTCCTTTATTACTTGGTCGAACTTCTAAAGTCATAGCATTTGCCTTTCTTTCTTGAGAAATCTTGATGATTTCCTTCATCATCAATCGACCTATACCTTTGTTTTGATATTCAGGAGTTATAGCCACATTTGTTATTTGAGCTTCATCAAATAATATCCAAACACCTACATAGCCAATGACTCTTTCGCCATCTAAAGCCAACAAATAATAAGCTTTATCATTAGAAGCTTCCTGCCAAAAAGATTGTCTTGACCACGGCATATCAAAACAAGATTTTTCTACAACTTCCACAGCACTTGCATCTTCTGGAGTCATTTTACGAAAATTTATTTGCATATTTTCACCTTATAAATCTGTTAATTTTTCGCCATGGCGTTTTTCCCATAAAACTTCAGCTTCTGAACGGCGAATATATACAGGTTCTAAATCCATGATATTATCATAATCTTCATTTTCAAATCTAGCTTTTGCTGCCATAGCCACATTACTTGCTCTAGGCATACAAAGATGTGGTAAACCTAAAGAAACATTTTCATATTGAGCGATTATTTCTGCTTTCTTTTGAGCGATATCTCCTACAAATACTACTGGTTTATCCAAAGTAGAACAATATTTTACCACTTCTTCAAAATCCATCACGCAAGTTTGTTTTTTCTCATCAAATCCCTTGCCATTCCACTCATACAAAGCAAAATAGGCATTGCTTTTTTGTGCATCTAATACACTTGCCACATATACACCTGGCACTGGATAATGATAAGCCATAGCTCTAATGAAGATACAGCCACTACAGGAATGGATAAAGCATATGATAACATTTTAGCAGTAGCAAGACCTATACGTAACCCTGTAAAAGAGCCAGGCCCTATGCTTATAGCTACACCTGTTAAATCAGATTTATCCATATGTGCAATTTTTAAAACATCTTGCACATGCCCTAATAAAACTTCTGATTGGGGTAATTTTAATTGCATGATAATCTCTGCAACTAATTTATCTTTTTGCACAATAGCAGCACCTGAAACTATTGTTGAAGTATCAATCGCTAATATTGCCACAGTGCTTCAACTCCTCATAAATATTTTTATATTTTTGACCTTCAATATTGATAGTAATTATACGCTTTTGTTCACTATCGCCACGCTCGATTTTTAAATGCAAATAATCTTCTGGCATATAGCAAAAAATCTATCTGGCCACTCAATCAATACTACTTCATCTTCAACATCAGTATACTCGTAAAAACCAATTTCCTCTAAATCTTCTGGTTGCTCCAAACGATATAAATCAAAATGATATATACGCTTTTTACCTTCATATACATTCATTAAATTAAAAGTAGGACTTGTAACGATTTCTTTTACTTTTAACGCCTTACATAAACTTTGTGTAAATAAAAGTTTTACTGCACCTAAATCACCTTCAAGACAAATTATCAAATTATCTTGAATTAAATTTGCTATCTTTTCACCTAAAAGACTTGTTTGTTCAGGTGAATTTGTAGTTATTGTAAACATATTTCACCTCAAAAATTCATTTTAATCATATTATTTAAAATCATCAACTACGCAAATACTAGCACCTGTTTTTCTTGCAGCGGCCAAGCCTACGTCAGAGTCCTCAAAAATAATGGTATCTTCTGGCTTAACCTTAAAATATTCCATTGCTTTTAAAAATCCTTCTGGGTCTGGCTTGCCATTTTTCACATCATCAATAGTAAAAATAACATCAAATAATTCTAATCTGCCAAAATAACGCAAAATATCTTTAGAATTACTTGAACCACTTGTTACTACAGCTGTATGATATTCATTTTTCATAGCTTTAATAATATTAAACAAATGAGTATTTTCTGTAGCATATTTTAGATTTTCTTCATAATATAATTTCTTAGCATCATGAATTTCTTCAAAACGATTTTCAGGAACACCCATTATCGGTAAAAATCCACGATAAGTAGGGCCCCAACATTTTTCAACATATATATCGTAATCAAAAATCACAGGTAATCCAGCTCTTTCAATAGCTTCACGATATGCCATATAATTCACTCTGCGCGTATCAAATAAAGTACCATCTAAATCGCAAATAACTAATTTACTTTTTTCCATTAAAAATCCCCTTAGGTTATTTAAAATCTATCATTATTTTTTACAATATCTATGTTATTCTATCACATCTAAAGATACTTGTCTTTTATATCTATGGTTTTTCTTGCAAACAACTTTATTTTCTTACCAAAATAATAAAGCTACTTTCGATTTTATCTCTAAATCAAAAGTAGCTTTATTTTATATTCATACTTAGTCAATCAATTTATTTGCTCTAAGTACAGTTTTTATACTTTCTGCACTAAAATGAAGAGCTTTTAATTCATCTTCTGGTAAATCTATAGCTAATCGTTTTTCTACACCATTTGCACCAATGATACTTGGCAAGCTAAGTGCTACATCTGTTAAGCCATATTCGCCTTCAAGCGGAGTAGAAACTGGTGTTACACAGCGTTCATTAAACATAACAGCACGAGCTAATCTACAAGCGCCCATTGCTATACCAGTATTTGTCCAACCTTTAGACAATAATACATCATATGCTGTATTTACTACTTCCTGAGCCATAGCTTTTTTATCAAAATCACTGTTATGATCATAATATTTATCTAAATCAGCTAAACGCACACCACCAATGCTGATTGTAGACCATGCAGGAAAAGCAGAATTACCATGTTCACCAAGCATAAAGCCCTGAACATCTTTAGCATCAACATTATAATGATTTGCTATGATGCGTTTTAAGCGAAGTGTTTCTAAAGTAGTCCCTGTACCGAATAATTTTCCTTTTTCATAACCGAATTTATTAGCTGCCAAATATGTAGTTACATCAAGCGGATTAGTAATCATGATAAAAGGTGTATTTTTTGTATATTTTGTAACCTCTGTCATGATTTCACCAATAACTTTTACATTTCGTTCTGCAAGTATTAGTCTATCTAATTTTTCCCCAGGTAAGATACTAGGGCCACCAGAACAAATAATTATATCAGCATCTTTACACTGACTAAAATCGCCTGAATAAACTTTCATACCTGGTACATACGTACAAGGTGTCGCATGAGTTGCATCTAAAGCTTCGCCATGAGCTACTTTTTCATTAATATCTATACATACGATTTCAGCAGCTAAATTCATTGCCATTGCTTGTGTTAATACAGCTGAACCTACATGACCAAGACCTATAATTGCCAATTTACTCATTTTCATTTTAATTACCCCCATATCACAAAACCATTAATCTCATTTCATTAAATAAATGGTTCAATTTTTTATGATATAGTAAATAATCATTATTGTCAACATGTAAACAAGTTTATCCTTTTTGCTTTTCGAATATTTTCGCCATCATTTTCTTTACAAGTCTTACACTCTGATCAAATTTTTCCGTATCACTATCTGATAAATCAGTCATGCTTTCCATAAAAATAAGTCTTTGCGATTTTTGATGTTCCTTTAAAAAATTTCTACCTTTTTCACTCAAAGAAATTTGACTATATCTTCTATCCTTACTTAAACAAGTCTTTTTAATAAATTCTTTTTTCACTAATTTATCAATGATAGGACTCATTTGTTGTTTTGATATAGATAAATGTTTTGCTAGCTCTGTTACAGTAGCAAATGTATCCTCTTTTTCAAAAAGATAATACATCACTGCAAAGTGATTGAGTGGTAATGGCAAAGCTGCAGTTCGCCATAATTTGTGATTATAAGTCATCATAATATCAAACAAATCAAAATAAATATCTGATATCTTTCTGCTATTCTTCTCCAAAAATTTCTCTCCCTTTGTCAAAAATTAATAATAAAAAATTTTATTTTTTCAAAGATTAAAACCAGATTAAAAACTGTCTTCAAGAGTGCAAAATTCTTGACTTTTCAATAGATATACTATACTATAGAACACGATAATAGTAAATACTTGTGTACTATCAGCTATTTATAAAAAATCTAAAAAGCTGATTATAAAGCTGTGCTAAAGCACAGCTTTTGAAATTTATCAAAGGAGGTTTAATAATTTTGGCCACACAATCAAAGAAAAAAGCTGTTATCCTAGTTGTAGCCATAGTAGTTATAGCACTTATTGGATATCTTGCATATTCTAAGTTAACAGCTACATCACAGGGCAACAAAACAGCAGGTGGTCCTGCAACTGTAAAAGCAATGCAGGTAATCAAACGTGATACACCACTTAATTATGAATATGCTGGTAATATCAAATCAACAGATGAAGTAAAAATCACTTCTCGTGTTTCAGGCACAATTGTTGAAAAATATATTACAGGTGGCGAATTCGTACAAGCAGGTCAACCACTTTACAAAATTGACAGTCGTCAATATGAAAGTACATTGCTCTCAGCTCAAGCAACATTAGCTCAATCTCAAGCTAATTATCAAAATGCTTTAGCTACATTACAAAATGCTCAAGTAGATAATAACCGTTACCAAACATTATTATCTCAAAACGCAATTTCCGATCAACAAGCTGCAACTCAACAATCTCAAGTAGAAGCTTTAACTGCATCATTGCAAGCTCAGCAAGCAATCATTGATTCCAATGCTGCTCTTGTAAAAAAAGCTCAAGAAGATTTAGATGATACAGTTGTTTATGCCCCAACTTCTGGTAAACTTGATATCAATGATATTGATGTAGGTACTTATGCTACTGCTGGAAGTACAGTTCTTGTAACAATGGGCTCTGTAGACCAGATATATGCTCAATTTAATGTAAGTGAAAATGAATATTTAAATCTTGCATCTTTCTTTAATAGTGATACTAACAATGTAACTATCACTTTAAGTGATGGCACAGAATATCCTGTTTCTGGTCACCTTGTGCAAGTAGATCGTTCTTTAACTACAAATACTGGTACACTTGCAATCAATGCTTTATTTGATAATCCAGATGGTCTTTTACTTCCTGGTATGTTCGCTCGTGTAAAATTTCTGGACAAGTAATTCCAAATGCTACTTTAATTCCACAACGTGCAGTACAACAAATTCTTGAAAAAACTTTTGTAACTGTAGTAGGTCCAGATAATAAATCTGTAAGTAAAGCTGTTACTTTAGGTGATAAAGTTGGTAGTTATTGGATTGTTAAAGATGGTTTAGATACTAATGACGTTGTTGTTGTTGAAGGTCTTACTAAATTACAAGAAGGCGTTCCTCTTAACGTCACCATAGTAACTCCTGAAGAATTAGGTTTAACTTTTTAACCAGGGGGTGCTATAATTGTCAAGATTCTTTATAAATCGTCCGATATTTGCTATTGTTATATCTTTAATCATTGTAATTTTAGGTACAATCTCTGCTTTTAATCTACCAATAGCACAATATCCACAGATTTCTCCACCTACAATTACTGTAAGCACAACTTATACAGGTGCCAATGCTGATACTGTAAATGAAACTGTTGCTCAAGTAGTTGAACAGCAAGTAAACGGTGTTGAAGGCATGGACTATATGAGTTCTACTGCTTCAAATGATGGTAGATATAGCTTACAAGTAGTCTTCAAATTAGGTACTGATGGTGATATGGACTCAGTAAAAGTACAAAACAATGCTTCTACTGCTGAACCAAGCTTACCAACTGATGTTCAAACATACGGTCTTACTACTCGTAAAGCCTCTAGTGATATGGCAATGGTATTGACTTTGACATCACCTAACGGTACTTATGATAGTGTTTTCTTAAAAAACTATGCTGATATTTATCTCGTAGATAAAATCAAACGTGTTCCAGGTGTTGGGGACTTAAACGTATTCGGTGCTGACTATGCAATGCGTCTTTGGATCAATCCTGATAAATTAGCAGAACTTGGTCTTACTGTAGCTGATGTTGTCAGTGCAGTAAAAGAACAAAACATTCAGGCTCCTGCTGGTACAATCGGTCAGATGCCTGCACCAAAAGACCAAGAATTCCAATATACAGGTAAAGTTCAAGGTCGTTTAATAACACCTGAAGAATTTGGAAACATTATTATTCGTTCTGATAATAATAGTGGTTCTTTTGTTCGCGTAAAAGATATTGCTAAAGTAGAAACCGGCGCTCGTACAAATAATATTTCTGCTAAATATAATAATCAAAATGCTGTAGCTTTCGGCGTTCAACTTACAAGTGATGCTAACGCAATGGATACTGTAAGCCAAGTAAAAGAAATCCTTGAAGAAGCTAAAGCAGACTTCCCTCCTGATTTAGAATATGAAGCAGTTGTAGATAATACAACATATATCAGCGAATCTATTCAGGAAGTTGTTAAAACATTTGTTGAAGCCCTCTTACTCGTTATGCTCATTGTATATATCTTCTTACAGAGCTGGCGTGCAACTTTAATTCCAATGCTCGCTGTACCAGTTTCCCTTATCGGTACTTTTGCAGCCTTCATTGTATTAGACTTTACTATTAATACACTTACCTTATTCGGTATGGTTCTTGCCATCGGGCTTGTTGTCGATGATGCTATCGTTGTTATCGAAAACGTTGAGCGTCATATGGCAGAAGATGGTCTTGACCCTAAAGAAGCAACAGGTCGTGCTATGGACGAGGTACAAGGTCCAGTTGTCGCTATTGCCTTCACACTTGCCTCTGTATTCGTACCAGTAGCAGGTTTAGGCGGTATGACAGGGGTTTTATATCGTCAGTTCGCTTTGACTATTGCTATTTCTATGGCATTATCTGCCTTTGTGGCTTTAACACTTACACCTGCACTTTGTGCTACTTTGTTAAAACCACATACTCCTAATGAAAATAAAGACTCTACTATAGGCAGTTTCTTTATTAGATTTAACCAATTCATGAATTGGATGACTAGAGGATATGTAAAATGTATTGCTTTCCTCATTGGTAAAGCTAAACTTTGCGTAGTATTTCTTGTAATTATCACAGCTCTCATGGCTGGTTTATTTAGAATATTACCAACTACATTCATTCCTCCAGAAGACCAAGGTTTCTATCTTGCTTCTGTAACATTACCTGAAGGTACTTCTTTAAATCGTACAGAAGAAATAGTGGATAAATTATCTGCTGAACTCAAACAAAATCCAGGTGTTGACCAGGTTATGGGTATTTCTGGTTATGATATTTTATCTGGTGGTGCAAAATCTAGTGCAGCTACTTTCTTCGTTGGTTTAAAACCATGGAGTGAAAGAACTACCCCAGAAACAAGTATCGATGCTGAAGTTGGTATGGCATTTAAGCAAGGTATGAATTACCCAGAAGCTTCTATCATCGCTATGAACCCACCTTCCCTTCCAGGTCTTGGTATGGTCAGTGGTTTCAATCTTCAATTACAAGATATGAGCGGTCATACTAATGAAGAATTAGATACTATCACTAAAAAAATCGTTGCTGCCGCTAATCAGCGTCCAGAACTTCAAGGTGTATATACTACTTACAGTATAAAATCACCAATATATGAATTTGAAGTAGACCGTGAAAAAGTTAAAAACTTAGGTTTAAATATCTCTGATGTGTTCACTGCTCTCCAAGTAAACTTTGGTGGTACAGAAATCAACGATTTCAACCAATTTGGTCGTACTTATAAAGTAGTAATGCAAGCAGATAGCAATTTCCGTAATGAAGCTGATACAACACGTTTCATCTTTATTCGCGGATCTAATGGTCAAATGGTTCCATTAAATACTATAATTAAACCAAAATTAGATTCAGGTCCTGCTATCATCTCTCGTTTCAATGCTAGCAGAAGTGTTACAATTCAAGGTAGTCCAAAAGATGGATATAGCTCTGGTCAAGCCATGGCTGCTATCGAAGAAGTTGTAAAAGAAGTGGCACCTACTGGATTTAATATTGACTGGTCTGGTCAAAGCCGTGAAGAACGTGCTGCAACAAGCTCTACAACTCAAGTTATGGTTCTTGCTCTTGTATTCGTATTCTTATGCCTTGCTGCTTTATACGAAAGCTGGAGCGTACCATATGCTGTATTGTTGACTGTTCCAACTGGTATCTTTGGTGCTTTATTATCTGCATATGTCTTAAATATGCAAATCAGTATCTATATGCAAATCGGTATCATCGTTATCATCGGTTTGGCAGCTAAGAACGCTATTCTTATCGTAGAATTCGCTAAAGTTCGTGTTGATACTGGTATGAAACCATTAAAAGCTGCTTTAGAAGCGGCAAAACTTCGTCTTCGTCCAATCATAATGACATCTCTTGCATTCATCATCGGCTGTTTACCACTTGCTGTAGCAACTGGTGCTGGTGCTGCTGCTCGTAATAACATGGGTATTGCCGTTGTTGGTGGTATGATTTTTGCCACTATCTTAGGTGTATTCTTAATCCCTGTTATGTATCTTGTTGTTATGAAAATAACTTCTTGGCTCACTGGAGATAAAAAAGTTAAACCAAAATCCGAAGTCGATAAATTTATGTAATTTTTTTGACCAATATTATCTTTTGATATAAAATAAAAATCGCTTTTTATGCTTATCTATGATATAATTGGCTAAATAAATACTATGAATAAGATGCTATAAATTTATAGCATCTTATTCTATAAATTTAAGGAGATATACTTATGATTTTAAAAAGAATGTTTCTGACTTTTATGAGTATTTTTACACTACTAGCTGTAGCAGCTATGCCAGGCACAAGTTTTGCAGCAGACGGATATTTATATACTAGCGAACGCTTCGGTTACAGTATAAAATGTCCTGAAAAACCTCTCGCTGTAATTAATTTGAGTATTCTTTCCCCTCAAGAACAAGGAGATGTTCTCATATTTGAAACAGATGGTCATAACCCTACAAAATACTGGGTTATTTCCCCAAATGCTTTCAGTAATGATACTTTCCCTGACCTTGATAATTTAACTGATGAAGCTAGACAAGATTTATTTACTCGATTAGCTATTGAACGTGGATATGAAGCGATTTCTCTTGTTCCAATTCAAGGACATAATGCTATTTATGCTGTTACTGCAAAAACTATCCAAATCGATACAGATAAAGATGGTCAAGTAGATAAAACAATTGAACAAGAAGGACAACACATCGAAACATATTTTAAAGGTGCAAAATCCAATTACTGTATCGTTTTATCATCAAAATCAGCATTAACTGAAGATGATATTAATAATTACCAATATGGTTTATTATCCTTCAATGATAAATAATCTTAAAAATAGAGAAAAAGCCAGTATAACTGGCTTTTTCTTTTATTCTCTATTGACATTTTGACCTATAATTATATAATAATAATTAACGGTTAGCACTCTTTGTATTAGAGTGCTAATAATTCATTTTTAATCTAAATTTAGGAGTGACAAATCTTGGCTAAAGAAACACATCAATTTCAAGCTGAAACTAAAAAATTACTCGATTTAATGATACATTCTATTTATACAAACCGTGAAATATTCCTTCGTGAATTAATTTCTAACGCTTCTGACGCAATCGATAAATTACATTTTGAATCACTTACAAATCGTGATTTACTTGAAGGCAATAGCGATTATGAAATCTTCTTAATTCCTGATGAAGCTAGTCATACATTAACTATTTCTGATAATGGTCTTGGTATGAATAGAGAAGAACTCATTGAAAACTTAGGTACTATCGCAAAATCCGGTACAAAAGCATTCTTAGAAAAACTTCAACAAGCCAAAGAAAGTGACAATGATACTCAAAAAGATTTAATCGGTCAATTCGGTGTAGGTTTTTACTCCGCTTTCATGGTAGCAGAAAAAATCACTGTAGTTTCCAGAAAAGCTGGCGAAACTCAAGCTTATAAATGGGAATCCACAGCTGACGGTTCTTACACTATTGAAGAATGCACTAAAGATAGCCGTGGTACTAATATCACTATCACACTTTTACCTGAATTTTATGGTGATAAAGCTGAAGAAAACTTTACTGACACATATAAATTACAATCTCTTGTAAAAAAATATTCCGATTATGTTCGTTACCCAATCAAAATGAACTTTGTCGTTGAAGAACAGCCAAAAGATGCTGATGGTAAACCAATCGAAGGTGCTGGCACTATCAAGAAAAATGAAATTCGCATCTTAAACTCCATGCAACCACTTTGGGCTAAAAATAAATCTGAAATCAAAGAAGAAGAATACACTGAATTCTATCAAAATCTTTTCCATGATTGGGAAAAACCAATGGAAGTAATGCACAATAAAATCGAAGGTAATATCGAATACACTTCCCTTTTATTCTTCCCTGCACATGCTCCTTACAATCTTTATCATAGCGATTATGAACCAGGCTTACAGCTTTATTCTCGCCATGTATTCATCATGGATAAATGCAAAGACCTCTTACCTGAATATCTCCGCTTTGTTAAAGGTTTAGTTGACTCTCCTGATTTCTCCTTAAATATCTCTCGTGAACTTTTACAACAGAGCCGTGAATTAAAATTAATCGGTAAAAACTTAGAAAAAACTATCTTAAAACAATTAGCAAATACACTCAAAAAAGACCGCAGTAAATATGAACAATTCTGGAAAGAATACGGTAAATCCTTAAAAATCGGTATCTATGGCAGTGTATACAATGGTGGCAGTGATGTAATAAATAAATTAAAAGATTTACTCTTATTCACAACTTCCAAAGAAGATAAACTCATCACTTTAAAAGAGTATGTAGAAAATATGCCTGAAAGCCAGAAAAAAATCTACTACGCTACAGGTAAAGACCGTGCAAGCATCGATAGCTTACCACAGATGGAAATTCTACGCGATAAAGGTATTGATGTATTATACTTCCTTGATAACGTTGACGAATTCGCTATTGAAGTTATGCGTGAATATGAAGGTAAACCATTCCACTCCATCAGCCGTGGCGATTTAGACCTTGATGATGTTGAATCTCAAGAAGTGAAAAAAGAAACTGAAACCATCGCAAAATCCAATGAAGATTTAATCAAAGATATTAAAGAAACTCTCGGTGATAAAGTTGCTGAAGTAAAAATCAGTAGCCGTTTAAAATCTTCTGCTGTTTGCTTAGTAGCTGACGAACAAGGTCCAAGCTTTGCTATGGAACAAGCTTTTGCTGATGCAAATAATCCAATGTTCAAAGCTAGACGTATTTTAGAAATCAATCCAAAACATGACTTATTTGCTCGTTTACAAAAAGTACATGAACAAGGCAAAGAAAGTACTGCCTTCAAAGATTATTGCTCACTTTTATATGCTCAAGCACTTCTTATCGAAGGTATGATGCCAGAAGACCCAGCTGCAATTGCTAATAAAATCGCTGAATTGATGGCTAAATAATTATATTTATATAAAAAATCCTACAGAATTTATCTGTAGGATTTTTATTTATGATTTTATTTCATTACTTTTTCATCTACAATATTATAAATAGTGTATTTAACAAGTTTTAAAATTCGGCAAGCTTCACCATCAACTAATTTATATTGAATTTCACAAATGCCACCAGTCGGATTAGCATTTGTATCATCTTCTAAATAAAGTGGAAATGTTCTTTTGACATACTCCCCATGCCTAAAGGCAGGGGATTCTTGGATACAAACGATACTTGCCTACTAAAATAGCAGGTCTTACTATATCTCTCCAAAGAAGGTTGATGCCCCAACCTTCCATATCTAAAAAAAATTTATTAATAAAATATATTCTCTCTATCTTATTCTAGATAAATTAAAAAAATCCTATTTACTTAAAATATATCTTTCAATACCATAAGCTACACCATCTTCAAATACTGATGGAACTACAATTTTAGCACTATTTCTAGCTTTTACACTGCCATTTGCCATTGCCATACCCATTCCTACTGTAGATAAAATTTCAATATCATTATCTCCATCACCAAAGGCATAGCTATCTTTTATATCTATATTCAATAATTCTAAAACCTTTAATGCTCCTGTAGCTTTGGAATTTTCTTTAGCATAGACTTCTAGATGACAATAATTATGGTTCATATCCTCTACATAAGTCATATTTTCAGGCAAATTCTCTATGATATATTTTCTATCTTCATGTCTAGGTGAATCTATTTCTAATTTATAAACATCTATAGCTTTTTTATCATAATCGAAGTCAATTGGTCAGCAAAAATTCCGTATTGCCCTAAACGATAGATTAGATATTCAAATTTTTTTATCTACATAAGTATGAAAATCTCCTTGTAAACTGTATTGCATATCATGTTCATCACAAATAGATGTGATTTTTTCTACAAAAGATTTTTCAAGTGGCGCTCTATAAATAATCTTATCATGGAAAAATATAACCGAACCATTGAGCAATACATAGCCATCAAAACCAAAATTTCTTATCTTTTCATCAAGAAAAGCAAGTGAACGACCACTAGCAATAAATACATAATGACCTTGCTCTTGCAATTTACGAATCGCTTTTTGTACGTTTTCACGCATATAACGATAATCTGGATGTGTACCTTCAATCAGTGTTCCATCAACATCAAAAAATACTGCTTTCATAACATACCTCATTACTAAAAATTTTATCTTTATTTTAATAATCTCTTTCAATCAATTCTATTTCTTGCTCTGTAGGATATATTCCATGCTCATAAATTTTTTCATAAATTCTTGGAATATTTTTCAATCTATTATTCATATCTACTATATCAAAGGATGCTAAATCTATATCATCATCTAATAACCATTCACAATAATTTTCATATTCTTCACCACTTTTTTCACTATAGGCTTCAGCAATACTTTTTAATCCATCAATACCACCACAATCTTCAATAATACCATATCCTTTACCTTTTAATACACGTGGTAAATCCTTTTTCGATAATGTTTCATCTATGATAATTTTTTCTAATTTTACATTTATTTCCCAATCATCACCAAAATCATATGTAAATCTAGTTTTAGGCATCATTGGTGTAATAAAGTGTTTCATTTTCACATCAAAAATATTAAAGTCATAAATCCTTTTATCTAATTCATTAGTTTCACTATCAGGTAATCCTATCTTTATTATATTTAATAAAAATTTTCTTGGTATCTCTATATTTTCTCTTCCCAATTCCTTTATTAATTTAGATTTATTCAATTCCATCTTAAATTCAAAATCAAACAAATGATTAGCTCTCATTTCAAAAAGAGTCATAACAATATATGCTAATCTTGCTAAAGAAATATCTTCCAAAACTTGAAAACGACGCCACATTCTTGGTTTATAACCTTTTAATTCAGCATTAAATTGATAAATCGAACAATTTGTCATAATATATTACCTTTTCTTCATTATAATTTTTTAAATTCTTCTTATAAAAATATTTGCATTATCTTTAGGAATATTGTACCATAAAAAAAACTAAAATATATTAATATATCCGTTGTGCTAGTTAATTTCTAATAATTGTACTGTGTATACTAAAAAGCATTGTTCCAATCTTAGTTGAAATCCTATTAAAGATTTAACACATATTCTTTCTATGTCGAATAGATTTACCCAACTAGAAAAAAATGTTTCTATATATCTTCTCTTTCTTTTTAAATCATTTGTTATTTTTTCATCTTCCCGTATCTTCATATATCCCTTATCTGCAATAACTTTACTACATCTGTATTCACTAAGCAACGTTTTTACCAATGCAGTATCAGTTTTTGAAGCTTTCGTTACAACATATGCTCTTATTAGTCCGTTGTTATCAATTTCAAAATATCCTTTAAATCCGTAATAATACTGTTTTTTTTAGCATTAGCACAAGCCGGCAATGGTAAGCTGTCCATAATCAAATAAGCAGGATTTGGAGAATAGTTTTCAGATAAACTGATACATACATACGCATGTATTGTAGGGAAAAAAGAGCATTACAGCAAATACGATTAAAACGGGAAAGTTCAAGAATTTGACCTGGTTTAAAAACAATATTTTTCAAAAAGGAATAAAAACGGAATTGATTTGTAATATCTAAAGAAACCTGCCAACATAATAAAGAAAGAATAACAGCATCGTTTAATTTTGATTGAGTAACATTTCTACGATATCGAATACGAAGTTAAAATTTGAAATTATTTGATTTACAATGATATTGCTTCAACATTATGCACACTTCTTTGAGTTGGTATACTTAGAAATGTACTCTTGTTAAACCTTTTTTCAAGCTATTTTTTAACTAGCACAACAGGTATATTATTAATAATTTATTATAGAAGTAGTCTGATTTTATGTCGCGCGTTTTTGATAAATTTTATTTTAAGCCTAAACAAACAATTTTAAGTATAGATTCTTTAATTAATGCTTCTCGATCTCATGATGAAAATATTGCTCCTTTTATTAACAACATGTTTTGTCCGGAATGTCTTCAAGCTCAATTAACATTCTGCCATGAAACCTCTAAACATAAAGCTTATTTAAAAAGAATTCCATCATCGAGCCATGCTCCTAATTGTTCATACAATTATAAATATGCCTCTAATTCCAGTATTAAAAAATATATTACCAGTTTATCTTCCAATCAAGTTGAAGATAAATTAAATTCTATTTTACATTTATTAACACGAAAAAATATAACAAGTAACACTTCAACAAATTACTCTAAAACCAATTCAAATAATCATAAAAATCCTTTATTAGTTTATGATATAAATAATTCTGTTTCTGGCGCTCTACCACAAAAAAAAGTTAATTCTTATTTAGATCTAAATATTATTGGTAATGATATTTATCTTTTCTATGGTGAGAATATTAAAATCAAACAAAATATCATTGATAAAAATAATAAAAAATTTTATCTTTTAGAGTTTAAAGCTAAAAATAAAAACCAAGAATGGACTTCCCGCTTTAAAATATTTAGAAATACTATACGCGATATTATAGATGAAAATGCTGAATATTATATTGCTACAATAGGCACACTAAATTTAAATTATTCAAAATTACAAATATCACCATTACTTCCTAATGCGTTAAAAATTAAACTCATGCCTAAATAAAACTATTTAACTATCCAAATTTAATAAAAAATTACTGAGGTTATATTATGTATCAACTAAAAAACTCAATAAAAAATACCATACACTATTCTTTTCTACTAAGTACAACTAATGCTATAACTCATATTGGTTATGGAATTGATAATAATTATGTTCGCTGTTGTTCTACATCTATTGTTTCTTTCTGTAAAAATAATCCTTAAGAAAAGTTTCATTTTCATATAATCTCTTTCTATTATTTCCAAA
>ENA-OQIO01000371-OQIO01000371.1-human-gut-metagenome-genome-assembly--contig:-NODE-371-length-24502-cov-2.706503_pt1 | contig 24502 bp, 24 predicted proteins | sample MGYA00242573_ERZ504737 | MGnify/ENA primary metagenome ERZ504737 (study PRJEB26092, sample SAMD00036203) | human gut metagenome | host: Homo sapiens | study: EMG produced TPA metagenomics assembly of...
TCTCGATAAAATGATAGAGATATATAGATTACTACAACAATAAACGCTTGCAAAGGAATCTCGGAATTTTAACACCAATGGAAAAGCACGAAATTTACTTGCAAGCTGCATAAAACTGCCAGCAGATAAATTTCTACTGGCAGGAAAAATTTATATTTTTTCAATTGTCTACTTGACGGGGAGCAGTTCAAAATATAAGTATGCAAACCCCTATATTATTACACAAGAATTATACTTTGAATGAGGAAGGATATCAACTAAAACTTCCTTTAAACTTAGAAACAATTATTCCAGTAGATGATTTTGTGCGGTTGCTGAGTCAGTTTGTGGAGGCTATGGATTTAACGGACTTATATTCTACTTATGAAAGAATAAATACAGTATCGCCAAGAACGCTCTTGAAGATTGTTTTTATATTCCTATATGAATGGTGATTATTCCTCTCGCTCTATGGAATTGAACTGTAAGCGAGATATTAATTTCATGTATCTTTTAGAGGGAAAACCAGTTCCTGACCATGCCACTTTTGCCCGTTTCCGCAGTATTCATTTTGCTCCGTGTGCGAAACGAATTCTCGCTGAAATGTCTAATCTCCTTTACGAACTTGGAGAAATTTCGGGAGAAACGATTTTTATAGACGGTACAAAAATCGAAGCCTGCGCCAATAAATATACATTTGTATGGAAAAAGGCGGTAACCAAAAATCAGGCGAAGTTGCTGATTAAAATCACCAATCTTATTGCAGAATGTGAGCAGCTTTACGGTATTCGGATTGTTCACGGTGATATTGTTAAAATGAAACATGTAAAGCGGCTACGTAAAAAGCTGTACGCATTAAAACAGGAAGAAAACATTGTATTTGTACATGGTATTGGGAAACGAAAAACTCAGTTGCAAAAGAGTATCGAAACATTAGAAGACTATCTAGAGCGTTTAAAAGGATATACAAAAAAACTGCATAATTTGTGGAAAAAGGAACAGTTATTCTAAAACAGATCCAGATGCAACCTTTATGCGGATGAAAGAAGATGCAATGGGAAATGGACAGTTAAAGCCAGCATTTAATTTACAGCATGGAGTTGATTCTGAATATATTGTATGGCTGACAATCGGACCTCAGCCTACAGATACTACCACCTTAATTCCCTTCTTAGAGGAAACAGAAGAATATCTGGCGTTCAAGTATCAAAAAATCATTGCAGATGCCGGATATGAAAGCGAAGAGAATTATGTGTTCTTAGATACAAATAAACAGCTAGCATTTATTAAACCATCGAATTATGAAATATCAAAAAAGAGAAAATATAAAAATGACATCGGTCGTATAGAAAATATGGATTACGATGAAGAAAATGACTCTTATATTTGTAAAAATGGGAAACAGCTGTCCTTTACACATCTCCGACGTTCTAAATCAAAAACCGGATATGTCAGTGTAAAAACCATTTATCAATGTAAGGAATGTAAAGATTGTCCTTACAAGAAAGAGTGTATCAAAGGGAACAACTGTAAAACACCAATAGAAGAACGAAACAAAGTGCTTTCTGTGGCAAAAACATTTTTTGAAATATCGAGAGGAGGATTTGGAACGGATTCTCTCTGACGAAGGAATTCTTCTTAGAATAAACAGAAGCATCCAGGCAGAAGGATCTTTTGGTGAACTGAAACAGGATATGCAGTTTCGCAGATATTTGAGTCGCGGCACATCAAATGTTCTTGCTGAAAGTATTTTGCTAGCAATGGCAAAAAATGTAAATAAACTTCATAATAAAATCCAAAAAGGAAAATGGGAAGACATTTATTTCCTTTGAAGAGTGCATAAATTTAGAAAATCCAAAAAGTTTTTCAAATCCGGTTTTGGATTGTATTAAAGTACGGCTTTTTTACGAAAAAGCTATCATTTCAATAGAAACAGAGCAATTATATAGAGAAAATCAGAAAAAAGGAAGCTGCCGCTTCACGATTTAGAAATCGTTAAAGCGACAGCCCCAACTTTGTCTACAGTCTGATCCAAAAACATGTTTTTGGATATTTTTATATGGAATTATAATGTTGTAGGGGAAAATGCATTGACAAACCTGAAGAAAGGACAATATAATTAAAATTACATAGTTTGAACCAACTAACCAAAACGTAATCGGAAAACGAGAAACAGAGGAAAAAGCAATGGAAACAAAGAAAGTGGCAAAAGAATACCTGCAAAAAGATATTCTGCGGACGATTTTCCAGATGCGGAAACGGCAGGAGGATGATAAGCAGATCAAAAAAATCATCGTATTAGACTATGACCTGACCGAGTATCACTGGAAAACGAACATTAAGAAACTGCAAGAGGAAGGCTTTCTGGAAACGGACAGTGATGCGAAGATTCCGGCACTGACAGAAAGCGGAACGGAGTATGCGAGACAACTGCAACGGGCAGCCGAAGGCTGGAATCAGTCTTGCAAATGAGTGGAGTCAATGAAAAGACAGCAGACAGGGATGGCAGACTCATGGCGTGTGAGGTATCCGATCCGGACAAAATCGAAAATTTATGGAAATTTATCAATGACGGTGGAAGAAGTTCCATTCCGAAAAGTGTAGACTGCCACACGCTGTGGAAGAAGTTGAAACCGGGAAAGTATCAGATGTGGTATTCCTTTTACACCACAGAAATTGGAAAAGAGAGAAAAGCAGCTATCGAAGATATGCGGTTTGAAAGGGATGGCTGGCTGCACATAGAGCCTTGGGAGATTTGGTTGGAACTAACGGAGCATCCGGAAAATGAGGATGACAGGACAATCTGGTATCAGAACATGTATGGAATCTGGAAGAAGGCAGAAGCAAATGATCACAGCATCAAAATACCTGCCGCAGCATTTCACATAGAGTACGAACAGCAGTGGTTGGGTGAAATACATTTCACCTGTAATCTGGGGTTTGCCGCAGAGAAAAAGAAAGGCTCCAAGAAAAAAACGATATGCTTACTGGATGGAAGGCTTTTGCAGAAAATACCGGATATCGTGTAGCGGATGAATATTAAAAAAGACAGGTAGGAAAGGTAACATGGAAAGAAAGATTGAAAACAGAAATATTGATGTGACAAAAGCCAGAGGCGAACTGGAAGAAGATCTTCTGGAATATGTCTACCGGATGTGGAGGCAAGGCAGACAGATCACATCGAAAGAGTATGCCAGAGAAGTGAATATAACCGGATATGAAGCGGCAGGCCTGGTGCGGAGTCTGGTGAAAAAAGGATTTTTGTGCGAGCCGGAAAACGGACATCTGGAACTGAGCGATAAGGGAAAACTGGAAGGTATGGAGTGCCTTGCACGCCATGAGAAACTGACACAGTTCTTCCAGATGGTAAGTGGAATGGATCAGCAGAGGGCGCAGGAAGATGCCTGTAGAGTGGAACATTATATCAGTCCGGAAGGGTTAAAAGGAATTGAAAACTTTCTGCAGTACGGTGACGTATACGACAGAGTTTATGACGATATGGACTTGTATACCTTTTATGAGGATGGTGAGTTCCCGATGGCATTCGGACTGTATGAACCGGAACGACGCAATCCAAGATTCCTTGCACCAGAGTACGGGAAACTGGAACATTCTGTTATATTAAGAGTGAAAAAGTCCCAGAACTGCTTCCTGCTCAGGACAAAAAAGGACGAATCCATCGGCTATGTATGGTACAGAAGAGATGATGAATGGATACAGGCGAAAGAAGAAAAAGGTGTTTATCAGTTACCGACAGACATCTGTACTTATACTGCCAATACAGGAATCCCGATTACAGAAGCAGTGGCAATCATTGCGATTACACGCTTTGATCAGAAGCCATTGCCAATCGATTATCGGGAATTGAATATTCATGTATGGTGACGAAGAGAGGAACAAGAAAATGGAAAAAGGTGAACATCTAAAGAGACAGAACAGACCTACAATGCTGCAACTGCAATATTTACAACGCCTGTCAAAAGTAGAAAAGAAACGTGGAGCTCAGGGAAGTATCGCAGAATATTATAGCGTGAACCGTTCAACGGTGAACCGCTATTTTAAGAGCTGCATAGAAAGAGGAATTCTGACAGAATCACTGGAATTTACTCCTGCAGGAGAAGAATGGCTGGAACGATATTCCAACCTGTATGAGAATCTTGAAAAATATCTGGAAGAAATCGGTGCAAAACCGGAAGAAATCGAGGAATCACTGGATGTTATGGTGGAGAATATCGACATCCACATGCTGGAACTGATGATCAATGCCTATGCAGAGAAAAAATCAGTATATAAGAAAAAAGAGAATGAACTGGATCAGGAGATACAGTACAATCTGCAGAAATGTAAAAGGCATCCGGTAGTGTTCCGGCTTTACCGGATGAATAAAAAGCAGGGGCAGGGAAGAGACTCTATGGCGATGAGAGGATTTGAAGAAATAGCCGAAATCGTTCAGGAGAATGGAGAAAGCTATCTGGAATTAAAGTTGAAAGAGATGGCTGCACACTCCAGAGTGAGTGGTGAAATGATGGCTGGAAAACTGAAAACATTGAAGTATGAGCATAATGAAGTTCTTGAAGAAGCAAGAATAGAGAATAATATAGTGAAAATCCCGATGGAAGCGTGCAGGAATCCACCGATGGGACGGGGATTGGCACGATGGGAATTGTACCAGTTACCGTTACCTGCAGTGTAGGACCAATGCACATGCCGGAAAGCACTGCACTGTTATATTTCTGGGTATAAATAAGAAGTGAGAAAAATTCTTATTTACGCATATCATGTAACAAAATAAGAAAAAATTTCAATAAAGTGCCGTTGTTGATAAAACACTATCAATAACGGCACTTTTACGTCTATTGTTGTCTGAATAGCAACAAAATCAAAGAAAATAACGGCTTATTTGTTGCAATTCAGGCAACAAACTTGTAAAAAATGGTGTTGACATTGGATGGCAAATTATGGTATCTTTCAGACAAGGAGTTAGATACGAGTAACCGGAAATATTCTCGTAGAACTCTAAACATCATAACTGAAAATTTATTAGCAAAAAGCTAATGCCAAAAAACGAAAAGGAGGATTACAGTTATGAGAAAGATCAAGAAATTAGTTGCTACACTGTTAGCAGCAACAATGGTACTGGCAATGGGAGTTACAGCATTTGCGGCTGAAAATGACTCTACAGCATTAGCGGCAGGAACATATACTGCTAATCAGAATCTTTACAAAGATGCAGAGTGCACCAATCCATCAATGGGTGATGCAGCAGTTAATGACATGTGGGCTGACATTACTATAAATGCTAATGGAAAAGCAACACTGGTTGTTCATACACATGAAATTAAATATTTAGGACTTACAGGTCATTTGGGAAAAATGGAAATCAATGGAACAGCTAAAGAGCCTGTTAAAGACAGCTCAGGTGACGTAGTAGATTATTATTTTACATTCACAGATTTAGATGCTTCAATGTTTTATGAGGGTTGCGTGATTACTGGAAAGTTCACAACATACGTAGGAATTATGCCGATGAGTGCAACTGGATATCTGAAACTTACAGGAATTGAATAATTGACATAATTATTTAGGAGAAGCTGCTGTACAATTGGTGTAGCAGCCTTTTTGTGAATGGAGACAATATGAAAATAATAAAAAAATTATTAGCGTTTACTCTAAGTGCAAGTATGGTGCTCGGGGCGTCTGGACTAGATGCGTTTGCAAAAACAGAAGAAGATGTATCAAAGACAGAAACGAATACATCTGGCATAGAAGCGAATAAATCTTATCTTGTACCATTGACGTTTTATGATGTGACTGGAGAATCAATTCGAGATTATGGAGGACTCGGAGGAATTCCAGAGTTTATAGATAATGTTGCGATTGTTAGTAAAAATAGCGATGATACTTATCATGTAACGCTCCAGATAGAAAACTACAATAAAATAGATGTATTACAATTTTCAAAACCAGGGGTTATATCTGATGAAACAGAACCGAGGAATGCTCTTTTTGGAACGTATAATTTACCAGAATCGTATATTTTTGAAAAAGATACAGCAGAAGATGTCAGAACAGCTATAGACAGATACATAAGTGAAGAGTGGAATGAAAAATATATCCAGAATGTGGATGTACAGACAGCAGATACAGGAGTTTCATGGTATTCATTTGATGTTGATAGTTTGGAAAAATCAAATTTATGTAAAGAGTTTTCGCAGCTATGGATATAAAAGGGTAGGAAAAAAATATACTTATGCTTCGGGAATAGACTCAGGAAAATTTACATTTGATTTAAGTCAAGCAGAAACGGTAAATGAATTGAGCGATTCTAGTTATAAAAATGCAGGTCTTGAAATTTCAAAAGTTTCAACAACAGCAGGAGAACCGGTAAATTTTTATGCGTTTCCTGTAGAAGGGAATGAAGTAAATGATTATTTCGCTGGAACGAATGACATTAGTGTCGATAATCAGAAAATGGAAGTTTCAACAGAACTTAAAAATGCGGATAACATTGCATCAGTTCAGGTACTTAATGGGATAAATGATTTAGGAGATAAATCAACTTCTACTACAGAGAATACAAACTTTTTACAGTATAAATATGCATATTCGGCTGAACAAGTAGGAGATAAAACAATTTCTGTTTATTCAGACAATATTTTAAGTGATGGAAAAATTTCTCTTACATTTTCTAACTTACAGGAGGCTGTATTCGGTAAACAAATTAAAGTTCAAACAACCGATGGAAAAACCTATTATGGAGAGGCAAGAATAAAAAGCAATGCCAAGAAAGATTTACGTTTAACCGACTGTGGTGTAACCGTAATAACAGACAGCTACAATGTAGGTAGTGATAATCCGGAATTTAAAGCAGAGTTACTGGAAGAGAATACAGATGAAGATAGTGAATATAATAAATATTTTTCACTTTTAGCAGGAAGTTCATCAAAGGCTTTGATTTATAATTTGGGAATAAATGTAAATGGAACAACTGTTAAACCGACAAGAGCGGTAGAACTTAGAGTTAAGATACCAGAGGACTGGGACACAAGTAAAATTGAAGTTCAATGGTATGATGCTCCGGTATACCAGATATTTAATCCGATTGAAAACTTTGGAAATTCTTCTTATAAAAATGAAGATGGTAGTATCCGGATGGATGGTGATGAGTTAGTTATAACAGGAACTACTTGCGTATATAATACATTGGCAATTTCAGAAAAATCAGATAAGACAGACATTTCTGAAATAAAAGACGGAGTTTATAATGTTAATGTTACTATGTGGCAACAGGCTCAGCCGGATAGATTATCTATGAGTAATTCGGCGGTTGTTAATGATTCTGCACGCTTAGTAGTTGAAAATGGAAAGAAACATATCTATTTTGATACGCAGGGAATTACAATCGCTGGTCGTTATGGATATAGCAATGGAATATTCTGGGCAAATAATGAACAGACAGAAGAAAATGGACTTCCAGTATTAGGTGAATATACACCACTTGATTATTACAGTTATTATCTGAATGATTCGGGTAGCACAGATATGGATTCTTATGCAGAACAGTATGATCTGTATTATCCAAAGACAGTTGGATTTGAGTTCCCGGAATCAGCGGACAGAGATGATGGGGTATATCTGAACTTCTTTGTCCCTATCATGGATGAACTTCAGAATAAAGTTCCTGGATCTGGTGAAGGATGCAGAACGGCATTTATGACTTTATCTGGTTTAACACCTGTAGCGGAAATTAACGAGCCAACCCACGATAAATCTGTTTTAGTTGTAGCAGTTGATAAAGCATCTAAATATACAGCCGACAATTATACAGAGGAATCTTACAAAGTATTATCTGACGCAGTAGCAAAAGCTCAGAAGGTAATCGACGGAACAACTTCTGCAAACGATTCGGAAATCGTAGCATTAGATAAAGAAATTTCTGATGCAATCAGCGGATTAAAAGAGGCAACTGGACTTGACAAATACAATAAAGTTCTGAAAAATGCCAAGGCATTAAATGAAGCAGAATATACAGCAGAAAGCTGGGCAGACCTTCAGGCAGTGATCGCTGCTCAGGAAGGAAAGGTAACAGAAGCAAATGCAGATCAGGCATCCGCAGACCTTCAGTCAGCAGTAGATGCACTTGTACCGATGTCAACAGCCGTTTCCATGGAAAAAGGTGTTTACGAAGTACAGGCAACACTTACCAATCAGGATGGAACAGCGAATGATTTGAATGCGGGATTAAAATCTGCTCGTTTATATACAGATAAAGATGGCAATGTAACTGCTTATCTGTACGTGGACGGAATTACCGGTATGCAGTATCGCAAAGGTGCCGGATATGCAGATGCAGATACAGACGCAGGCAGACTTGTAGTTGCACTTCCTGCAAATGTAGAAAACCACAAAGTAAAAGTAACAACAGAAAGCGGAGAAGCAGAACTCCTGTTAAATCTTGATTTGAAATCTGCAGTAAAACAGGAAATTAAAAAATCTGATCTGGAATCAAAACTGAATGATGCAAAAGCATTAGAAGAGAAAAATTACACAAGCGATTCTTTTGCAGCATTAACAGATGCGATTGCTACAGCAGAAAGCGTTCAGGCAGATAAGGTGGCATTCCAGTCAGAAATCACAGCAGCAGAGACAGCTCTGGATACAGCAACGGCAGGTCTTGTAATGAAAGAAGAAGTAAAAGCAAGAGCAGAACTGGATCAGGCAGTTTCCGATGCGAAAAATAATTATGCAGAAGCAAATTATACAAAAGACAGCTATGAGAATCTGAAGTCTGCAATCAAGGAAGCTGAAGAAGTATTAGCAAAATCTGATGCGACAGCAGATGAAATGAAAGAACAGGTTGAAAAACTGGATAAAGCAGTGAAAGCACTTGTTCGTCTGGATGATGTAGTAGATAAGTCAGAATTAAATGGCTATATCGAAGATGCACTGACCAAGACAAATGACGGCACTTATACAGACAACAGTTGGAACAGTTTCCAGGCAGCAATCAAATCTGCTCAGAAAGTATCCGCTGATGTCAATGCAACAAAAGCAGAAGTAGAAAAGCAGACAAAACTGCTGACCTCTTCTTATGAAGCACTTGTTGTTAAGAACAAGCAGAGTAATCTTTTTGAAAAATATCCGCAGATTTTTGAAGGTACATATTCCGTACCGATCAAACTGCTCAACGCAACATCCGATGAAAATTCTATGGGAAATGCTTCCATGGTTCAGACCGGAATTGTAAGAGTTACGGGTAAAGGTGAAGTAACACTGGAGATGAACTTCCAGTCTATGCAGTTTGCCGGAGAGACAGGCTATCTGTACAAACTGAAAAAAGTCGATATGGATACGGTTGAATACAACAAATATAATTATCCGGTAAAATATGAGGCTTCTGATGCGACAACTCTGGAAGAGTACACGGACGTTTATGATTTATTTAATGATAAGAACTCTAAATATTATGACAAGAATACCGAAGGAAACTGGTATCCGAAGAAATTATCAATCCCGATTGAACTGAACGACAACCTGTTCTATGTAGAGGTTTATGTTCCGGTTATGGAAAGCATTGCTGAAGGTCAGGGTACAAAAGTTGCCAGAGTTTCTATCGACTGGGCAAATATCAAACAGGAGACAGGCGTTGAGAGAGATAACAGTGTGATCAAAGCACTTCTGGATCAGGTGAAGGCTATGTCTAAGGGCAATGTTGCTGATGAATACTGGAATGCTTTAAATGCAGCTTATATGACAGCACAGGATGTGTATAACGACATGAATTCTACTCAGAAAGAAATTGATTTTCAGGTGAAAGCTTTACAGGCAGCCGTAGACGCAGTAGAAACTCAGGTTGTAGACAAGACAGAATTGAATGCATTGATTGAAAAAGCAACAGCAGAAGCAAACCGTACAGATGTTGTTTATACTTCTGCAACACTTGAAGCATTAAAAACAGCGATCACAAATGCACAGGCAGTGGCAGCAAAAGAAGATGCTACCAAGGCAGAAGTTCAGGCACAGGTAACAGCACTCCAGACAGCACTGGATGGTTTGAGAGCTGTAGATAAGACGAATCTGAATGACTTGATTGCAAAAGCAAAAGCGGAAGCAGCAAAAACAGATGTTTACGAAAGCAACAGTCTGATAGTCCTGAATACAGCAATTACACTGGCTGAGAATGTTGCAGCAAATCCAAAAGCAACAGAGTCAGAAGTTGCAGCAGCAGAGAAATCCCTGACAACTGCTTTAAATGGACTGGTAGAAAAAGAAGTTGTAGATAAGAGCAAACTGGAAAGTAAGATTGCAGAAGCAAAAACATTTGTAAGTCAGACAGACGTTTACACAGAAAGCTCTCTTGCAACATTGCAGAGTGCAATTAATCGTGCACAGAATGTCATGGATAATGATTCAGCATCACAGAAACTTGTAGATGAACAGGTGACAAAACTGACAGAAGCAATCCAGCAGTTAGCAAAGAAAAATGATGGAAAACTGGATATCAAGAATCTTGCAGATGGTGTTTACTCCGTTTACGGAACAATGGTGAAAGTAGACAAGAATACATATTCTATGTCAAATGAGGCAATTAACCACACTATCAAACTGACAGTGAAGAATGGTAAATACTATATCACTCTGAACTTCAACGGACTGACCGTAGGACAAAAACTTGGATATTTAAGCCAGCTGAAATACTTCACAACAGGTTATACTGTTGACAAGTACGGTAATCCGCAGGGAACACTGGCAGATGTGACAATCGAATCTTGTCAGAAGAATGCAGATGGAACGTTAGTATCTGATTCTTATGGAACAAACTATCCAGATGTCGTTACATTCGAATTGATTCCGGAAGCTCTGAATGATGGATATGTGCCATTACAGGTATTCGTTCCAATTATGGATGCTATCAGTTCCGGCACAGGAACTCAGCCAGTATTCCTGAAACTGGATTGGAGCTCACTGAAAGCGACCACATCCGACGATCCGAACTTTGATAAGAATGATAACAACAATAGCAACAACAATAATTCCAATGGAAATAACAATAATGGCTCTTCGATTGGAAATGGTTCACTTGGAAATAATACCCTCGGAAACAATTCTCTTGGAAGCAGCAAACTTGGTTCTTCCTCACTTGGAAGTGGTTCTTCAAGTCTGAAGAGCGGAACATCCAGCCTTGGAAATGGTACAGGTTCCAGCCTCAAGGGTGCATCCAGTGTTAAGACAGATGATGTCGTAGCAAACAATACACTTTGGGCAGCACTTCTTCTGCTCGGTGGAGTAGCACTTCTTGCAGGACTGATGGAGTACAAAAAAAGAAAAGTAACAAAGTAAAAGCTATAAAGAAAAAGCTTAAGAATGGCTTCCTGATCTGACAGGCAGTTCGTAAGCAGACAGGTAATTGCTCAGAGCCGGGCAGACGGAATCTTAACAGTTACGCAGAAAGAAAATGGAAGTCTCTGCTACATAAGTGGCAGGGACTTCTCTAGTATAACAGGAGAAAATAAGATGAAATTAGCAAAGATAAAGAACAGAATCAAGTCTGTGGTGATGGCTTCGGCACTTGGCCTTGCCCTGCTGGCTGGTTTTCCGGCAGTGGAGGCACAGGCGGCTACAGGAAGTGTCTATACCTGTACCATCAACCGGTGCTATGCACATCCGGTAACTGGAGTAGTGGAAGATTCCGGCGGGCAGGCTCTTACGCCACAGGACAAGGATGGTAGAAGGATGCGTGTATCCGACTGGTATTTTAGAGGTGGCAGATGATGGAAATTATTATCTGACGATCCGTCTGAGTCTGATGGATTATACCAGTGGACATGATTTTCAGGTACAGAGTGTCGGTGACTCCGGCTGGTCAAGTACTGGGTATGCACAGACAGGTACAGGTTCTGACAGTAACGGAACGACAGCCGATGTCGTAATTCAGGTGCCAAGTGAAAATTGTATCGTGCGTGGAACGATGTATGTAGAACCAATGGGAAGAAATGTTGTATTCTATCTCTACCCAAGTGATTACAAGGAAGGTAATAACACTGATATGAATGCAACGATGGTAACTGGAAGTGCAGCAAGTAACGGAACAGCAGCAGAGAGTTCTTCCAATGGAGGGTCGGCAGTATCTGGTTCTTCAGGCAGCATAAGCTCTGGAAATTCTTCTCTCCAGAGTTCAGGAAGTACTTCATCCGACAGTTCCACAGGCAGTGCGTCATCCGGTAAGAAATTACAGAGCAGTATATCAGAAGCAGCAAAGCCAAGCAGTGAATCGGAAACTCCGAGTACGGACAGCAGTACACTGGACAGTGCAGAAGGATTAAGTCTTTCTACCGCAAAGGATGCAGATGCAGCAGACAGTGACAGTACTTCCACATCGACTTCAGGAAACAAGGTATTTCAGATCGCAATTGCGGTTCTGGTGGTCGGTCTGATCCTGATCGGTGTTGTGGCTGCTGTGGTATTCTATTTCCGTAAGAATTGGAGACGCTGGGGAGGTGGACAGGACGATGATGAATAGAAGATTAAAGAAAGCATCCGCAGTCCTGCTTGCGATGACCATGCTCTTTTCCCTTGCCGGATGTGTCGATCAGAGTCAGGGAAAGAAAAGCAGTGACTCCGGGACAAAGACCGAGAGCAGTGCGGATACTTCTTCGGAATCCGCAGAGTCGTTATTGAAGATCACCGATCCGAAGGAAAAGGCTGCGGTGGAAGCAGCGAAGAAGAAAGTGAAGGAGCTGGATGGAGAGCCGAGGATCATTGCGACCTCTCCGGCAACCGCAGATATCTGTGACAAGCTGGAACTGGATCTGGTGGGTGTATGCAGCAGTACCGTATCCACCATCCCGGACAGATATAAGGATGTAGAGACGGTCGGAACAGCCATGAGTCCGGATACCGAGATTCTTTCATCCTTAAAACCGGACTGGATCTTAAGCCCGGTATCCTTACAGAGTGACCTGCAGCCGAAGTATGAAGCCATCGGTTCTGACTGGGCATTCTTAAACCTCAGAAGTGTACCGGGTATGTACCGTTCCATTCAGGAGCTGGGCGAGATCTTCGACCGGCAGGATCAGGCAGATAAGCTGGTGAAAGAATTTACCGAGTTTTATGATGATTATAAGAAGAAAAACGAAGGCAAGGACCATCCGAAGGTGATGATCCTGATGGGACTTCCGGGAAGTTATATCATTGCCACACCGAACTCCTATGTGGGAAGTCTAGTGGAACTGGCAGGCGGTGAGAATGTGTATTCTGACACCGATCAGGAATTTCTGACCGTCAACACAGAAGATATGAAGACCAAAGAGCCGGATATCATCCTGCGTGCAGCCCATGCACTGCCGGATCAGGTCGTGGAGATGTTCAATAAGGACTTTGCCGAGAATGACATCTGGCAGCATTTTGATGCAGTGAAGAATGGCCGAGTTTATGACTTGACGTATGAATACTTTGGCATGAGTGCAACGTTTAAATATCCACAGGCACTGGAAGAGTTACAGCCGATCCTGTACCCGGAGAGTGATGAAGATACACAGAAAGCAAAAGAAGCCAGTGATAATGCACAGAAGAAAGCAAAGGATTCTGACGCAACTGAGAAATGTAACGAACAGCAGAGCAAGTAGAAAGGAGAGGGCAGATGAAAGAGACAGAATTAAAAAATACTTCTGAGACTTCTGAAATGGAAGTCCAGAACCTCTCCGGTCAGGATAAAGCAAGAAAGCATCGGAAAACAGCAAAAGCAGCCATTTCCTTTATTGTAATGATCGTATTGCTGGTTGCATTATTCTTTGCGGCAGTGAATATCGGAAGCCTGAAAGTCAGCTTCCCGGAACTACTGAAAGGATTATTTGTAAAGTACAATGAAGACGTGGCAACAATCTATGACTTACGATTCCCACGAATTGTAATCTCCATGTTAGCCGGAGCTGCGATAGCGGTATCGGGTGTGTTATTTCAGGCGGTATTAAAAAATCCACTTGCCGATCCGGGAATCATCGGTATTTCCAGTGGAGCAAGTTTTGCGGCGGTACTCATTACCGCATTTGCACCGACTTATTTTTCTTTACCCCATTATTTGCATTTCTTGGCGGTGTGATCGCATTTGTCTTAGTTTACAGCCTGTCATGGAAAGGGGGATTAAGTCCCTTAAGAATTATCCTTGTCGGTGTGGCAGTCGATGCAATGTTCACCGGATTATCCAGTGCGTTGAATTCAATGAATGGCGGAAACATGTCCGGCGTGGCAGCAATCGTAAATGGAAACATCACAATGAAAACTTGGGATGATGTGAAAACCTTAGTGCCGTATGTAATTGTGGGACTGATTCTGGCACTGATTATGACGAAGATGTGCAACCTGTTAGCACTGGAAGATAAGACAGCACGAAGCCTTGGAATCAATGTCAATGCAATGCGTATCGTGATTTCGCTGATAGCAGTATTGCTTGCAAGTATTTCCACAGCAGTGGCCGGAGTGATCAGTTTTTTAGGACTGATTGTTCCACATATCGGAAGAATTCTGGTAGGAAGTGACCATAAGGCATTAGTACCATTTTCTGCTTTGTTCGGAGCATTTACATTTTTACTTGCCGATACCATCGGAAGAACCATTGCTGCTCCGTATGAAGTGTCCGCATCGATCATCATGAGTGTGGTCGGAGGACCATTCTTCATTATTCTATTAAGGAGGTCTAAGAAGTATGCAAAGTAAAGAAAAGAATATGGATTTGACTTCTACAGAGAATGAAGCAGCAAAGAAAGCGAAAAAAGCGGATAAGTGGGCAGACAAGCCTGCGATGGAAGTCAGAGACCTGCACTTTGCCTATGGCAAAAATAAAGTGTTAAAAGGTGTATCCTTAAAGATCGAGGAAGGCAAGATCACAACCATCATGGGAGCGAACGGATGTGGAAAATCCACCCTGTTCTCCCTGATGACGAAGAACTTATATCCGGGGAAAGGAAATATCTTCCTCAAGGGAAAGAATATCCAGAACCTGAACTTAAAAGAATTTGCCCGAAAGGTAGCCATCGTCCAGCAGTATAACAGTGCATCGGATGATATCACTGTTGAGAATCTGGTAGCATTCGGAAGAACCCCTCATAAAAAGATGATGCAGGGAGACAGTGCCGAGGATGAGCGCATGATCGAGTGGGCGCTGGAAGTCACGAACCTGATGGAGTACCGGGACAGAGAAGTATCAAGACTTTCCGGAGGACAGCGCCAGAGGGTATGGATCGCAATGGCACTTTGTCAGGGAACGAAGACGTTGTTTCTTGATGAGCCGACAACCTATCTGGATATCCGGTATCAGATCGAGATCCTGCAGCTTGTAAAAAAACTCAATCAGGAATTTGGCATTACCATTATTATGGTACTGCATGACATCAACCAGGCAATCGCATATTCAGATAATGTCATCGGAATGAAAGATGGAAAAGTGCTGGTGGAAGGTGATCCGGAGGAAGTGATTACGGAAGAGAGCATCCGGGAGCTGTATGGCATCGAGCTTGGCGTGACGAGAGTAGACGGACGGAAGTTTGTGCTGGCGGTGTGATTTTAGTTACTGTTCACTCCCTGTCAATCACTCCGCTGATTGACACGGAGGATGCGTGTTTTGACTTGAATGCATATCGCCCCATTGCCAAAGGCGATTAAAAATGGCGAGATGCGTTGCTGGTCGCACATCGTGTGAACAGTAACTGATTTTAGTATAAGATGTTTGATAATTGAATAGATGTTTGACATAGAATGAAAGCGGTGTTAATATGATATTAGAAAAGGTGCTACCGATGACGGTTCGCCTGATGAAAAAAAGATGGTAAAAATAACCGCTCTCAGTTTCCTAGGCTAAGGGGCGGTTATTTTTGTGCCTTGGAATCACGCTTCCCATGAGCGTAACCCAGACTGTAAAAAGTCGCACACAGTGAAATCACTGCGATTAAGTCACTGATGGTCAGCATAAGCACATACCTCCTTTCGTAAGAATTCCCTCAAAAAGAGAGATAGATCTATGTAATCGGAGCTATATACTCTCCGCACAAAGCGAACCGCCATTCACGTCAAGTGAAGTAGCACCTTAGGCTGAAAAGCCTGTGTCTATTCTATCAAATCCCTAACGATTACACAATGTGTAAAATAATAAAATTAACGCAAATGAATTAATGAAAGGAAAGAAGATGAAAAATCCATTAAAAATAGTCTGGATCGTGCTTGGATTTCTTTGTCTGGGACTTGGTACGATAGGAATTGTACTTCCTATCCTGCCAACTGTTCCGTTTTACATGGCAACGCTGTTCTGCTTTGCCAAGAGTTCAAAGAAACTGCATGATTGGTTCATAGGAACGAATTTATATAAGAAACATCTGGACAGCTTCGTCCAGAAAAGAGCCATGACGATGGGAACAAAGTGCAAGATCGTAGGAACTGTGACCGTAGTTATGGCGATCGGATTTATCTGCATGAAGGATGTGCCGGTTGGAAGAATCTGTCTGGCAGTGGTGTGGGTGTGTCACATTATGTATTTCTTCTTAAGGGTAAAGACCATAAAACTGGGAGAAATGGAAACGGAATAAACAGCTTTGATATGAATAAAAAGAACAAAGTAGAAAAAAAGCGGCAGAAAGAACAGTATGTCGTGGAAGAGATGATCCGGTTGTACTGCCGGAAGAATCATAAGGAATATGACAAAACGACAGGAAAGATGTGTCCTTCCTGTCAGGAACTTTCAGATTATGCCAGACTCAGAAGCCAGAAATGTCCCTTTATGGAAGAAAAAAACATTCTGTGCAAACTGTAAAGTGCATTGCTACAAGCCGGAGATGAGGGAGAAGATTCGAGTGGTCATGCGGTTTTCCGGACCGAGGATGCTTCTGTATCATCCGGTGCTGGCAGTGTGGCATCTGGTGTGCAGTGTGAAAGAAAAATAGTGTAAAAATAATGAAAAAAACGAAACCCATATAAAATAAAGTGAGTTGGTAAAAGCAAATGATTAAAACAAGACTGGTGGGACTTTTATCCCACGCAAAAAAGTATATTGTCTACACCATCCTGTGGCAGTGGGCGGCATTGCTCTCGCAGGTACTGGCAGTATTTACGATTGCTGAACTGTTGGAGCGCGTGGTCTATCGTGCGGTGACAGTGCCGGTGATTGAGAGGACAATCCTGATCCTCGTTCTGGTGGTGATCATACGATTTGTATGCGAACGGATGGGGGCAAGGTCTTCGTATCTTGCATGTGTAGATGTAAAGAGAATTTTAAGAGAAAAGATTTATGACAAGATGTTGAAGCTGGGAGCTTCCTACAGTGAGCAGGTGTCTTCTTCTGAGGTGGTACAGGTTTCGACAGAGGGTGTTGAGCAGTTGGAAACGTATTTTGGAAAATACCTTCCGCAGTTGTTCTACAGCCTGATCGCACCACTGACCTTATTTCTCATTCTTTGCAGAGTGAGTGTAAAGGCAAGTGTGATCCTGTTGATCTGTGTGCCACTGATTCCGATTTCAATCGTAGTGGTTCAGAAGATCGCAAAGAAACTTTTGAGCAAATATTGGAGTATCTATACCGGGCTGGGTGATTCGTTCCTTGAGAATCTGCAGGGACTGACGACACTGAAGATTTATCAGGCAGATCAGCAGAAAGCGGACGAGATGGATGTGGAATCCCAGAACTTCCGTAGGATTACGATGAAAGTTCTGACCATGCAGCTCAATTCCACAAGTGTGATGGACATTGTGGCGTATGGTGGTGCGGCGATTGGTATGGCAGTAGCGGTATCCGAGTTTTTAAAAGGAAATATTTCAGTAAGCGGAACGCTTTGCATCGTCCTGCTTGCCAGTGAGTTTTTCCTGCCGCTTCGTCTGCTCGGTTCCTTTTTCCATATCGCAATGAATGGAATGGCAGCAAGTGACAAGATCTTTAAGATCTTAGATCTGCCGGAACCACAGGCGGGAGAAAAATGTCTGCCGGATGGCGCATTGGATGTGTCGTTGAAGGATGTTCATTTTTCTTACGAAGCGGACCGAGAGATTTTAAAAGGCATCAACTTAAATCTTCCGGCAGGAAGTTTTGTATCACTGGTTGGTGAATCCGGATGTGGTAAGAGTACGATTGCAGGAATCCTTGCAGCAAAGAACCGGGGATATAACGGAGAAATCACCATCGGTGGTGTACCGCTGAATGAAGTGAATGAAACAAATCTGATGCAGAGGGTTGTTCTGGTCCGCCATAACAGTTATCTGTTCAAAGGCACAGTAGAAGAAAACCTGAAGATGGCAAAATCGGATGCGACGAAAGAAGAGATGGAAGCAGTTCTTCAGAAAGTCAATCTCTTAGGATTCTTACAGACGCAGGATGGATTGCAGACACGGTTATTAGAAAAAGCAAGCAACCTGTCCGGCGGTCAGTGCCAGAGACTGGTGATTGCCAGAGCATTGCTTCGGACAGACAGTGCAGTTTATATTTTCGATGAAGCGGCATCCAATATCGATGTGGAAAGTGAAGAACTGATCATGAATGTGATTCATGAACTGGCAAAGACAAAGACGGTGCTTCTGATTTCCCACAGACTGGCAAATGTCGTGAAGTCCGACAAGATTTATTTCTTAAAAGACGGGGAAATCAGGGAAAGCGGAAAGCATGACGAACTGATGAGCCAGAATGGTGCATACAGACATCTATATGAAAGCCAGATGGCTCTGGAAAACTATGGAAAAGGGGGAGTGGCATAATGAGTGAACATACAAATACAACAAAACGCAGAAGTGCCATTCAGATCATGGGAAGCCTGATCGGGTTAGTAAAACCCCTGCTTCATATCATGCTGGCAGCAATTATCCTTGGAACATTGGGTTACTTGTGTGCGATCTTCCTGACAATACTGGCAGGACAGGTCATCGTGCATGGACTTCTGACCGGGGGAGCCGGAATGACCGTTCCGGTAGAGAAGATGTGGTTAGTATTTACCCCGGTAAAGACGATTATCACAGTCATGATCGTGATCGCAGTGCTCCGGGGAATCCTGCATTATGTGGAACAGTATTGTAACCATTTTATTGCGTTTAAACTGTTGGCGATCATTCGTCATAAAGTGTTTGCTTCCTTAAGAAAGCTCTGCCCGGCGAAACTGGAAGGCAGAGACAAGGGAAATCTGATCTCTATTATTACAACAGATATTGAATTACTGGAAGTGTTCTATGCACATACCATTTCCCCGATTGCGATTGCAACACTGACCTCGGTTATTATGGTAATCTTTATCGGAAGGTATCACTGGTTGGCAGGACTGCTTGCACTGGCAGCTTATCTTATTGTCGGTGTAGCTATCCCAATGTGGAATGGAAAACGTGGCAGTCAGAAGGGAATGGAATTTAGAACAAGCTTCGGAGAACTGAACAGTTTTGTTCTGGATTCCTTACGTGGATTAGATGAAACCATCCAGTACGGACAAGGTGAAAAGAGAAAAGAGCAGATGACAGGGCAATCCAAAAACCTTGCCGGAATGCAGGAATCATTAAGCAAAATGGAAGGCTCACAGCGTTCATTTACGAATATGGTTATTCTGCTTGCATCTTTTGGGATGCTGGCATTGACGATCTGGCTGTACGACAAAGGTGCGATGGGATTCGAGGGAATCTTAACCTGTACGATCGCAATGATGGGTTCTTTCGGACCGGTAGTAGCATTATCAAGCCTTTCCAACAACCTGAACCAGACACTGGCAAGTGGTGAGCGTGTCCTTTCTCTTCTGGAAGAGACACCGCTTGTGGAAGAAATTCCGGGTGATGTGGAAACTTCTGCTGATCAGAGTGAGAATTCTGAGGAGAGTGCAGATCATGCATTTGCAGGAGCAGAGGCAGAGAACGTAACATTTGCATACGGTGCGGAGACCATTTTAGATAATTATTCTCTGAAATTACAGCCGGGAAAAATCACAGGGATTCATGGTGCGAGTGGTTCCGGAAAATCTACACTCTTAAAGCTGTTGATGCGGTTCTGGGATGTGCAGGATGGAAGCGTATCAGTAGACGGTACAGATGTCCGAAAGATTCCGACCAGGCATTTAAGAGATATGGAAAGTTATGTCACGCAGGAAACACACCTGTTCCATGATTCGATTGCAAACAATATTGAGGTGGCAAAGCCTGGAGCATCCAGAGAAGAGATTATGGAAGCCGCAAAGAAAGCGTCTATCCATGATTTATTATGACTCTTCCAAAAGGATACGACACAGAAGTCGGAGAACTGGGTGACATGTTGTCCGGCGGTGAGAAGCAGAGAATCGGAATTGCAAGAGCATTTCTGCATGACTGCCCTCTAATCCTACTTGATGAGCCTACATCAAACCTTGACTCTTTAAATGAGGGAATTATTTTAAGATCATTAAAAGAATCCGCCAGAAAGAAAACAGTTGTTCTGGTATCCCACAGAGTATCCACAATGAACGTGGCAGATATGGTCTACGAAATGGAGAACGGCAGAATTTCATAGCTAAAACATTTGAAATAGCATCACTAAAAGCGGCATGGTAACAATAGAAAACAGTGTTGTAACAACATTGATTGCACTGGCATATTGAGAATCATTTCCGTATACTTGACACATTTGGGTTACAGTTGAGGCAGATGGAGTAATGATTGCAAGAAATACAATGAGCATGATTTTATCTCCATCTGCTGAAAAAGTGGCGAGCTGACTTAACTTAATCAGAATCAGTGCAAATACAGGTAATACGATTAACCGGAGAATAGAGATAAAATAAACTTTTTTATTTGTAAAAATCTGCTTCAGACCCATACCGGCAAAAAGCATACCTGTAACGATCATGCTTGCAGGTCCGATCATATTACCGACAGAACTTATCGAATCATTTATGATTTCCGGTAAATGGATTTTTGTAAAGAAAAGCAGGATTCCAATAAAAATAGAAATCATATTTATATTGAGGACAATCTTTTTCCAGTCATAAGAAGCCTCTTGGCTGATAATTTTCTTACAGTGAGTCCATATAAAAATGAGTTGCACGCTCATGAATACACATCCATATAATACCCACTCTTTTCCCAAGATAAAAGTTACGATTGGTACGATCAGATTACCAGAATTAGAGTAATAGATAGAGGCAATTTCTACTTCGTTTAAATGAAAAAGTTTCCCTAAAACAGAGACAACAATAAGAAGGACAATCTGTGTAAGAATAGATGCTATAAAAGCTAGTAGCAATCCTCTCACAGTGTCAGAAGTATAATCAACTTGAAAAGCGTTTATAATTACACAAGGGATGACCAGATAAAGGATGATTTTGGATAATACCTTACTGTCGGTATCCTCGACAATACCTGTTTTTACAATTAAGTATCCCATAAAGATCATAAGAAAAAGCTGTGCAATTTGTTTCATGAGAAGTATACTGATGGTCATAAAATTATCTCCGTATTCTTGTAAAGTCTTTCATAATAGAACTGATTTAAACCATAAATAAGTATAGTACTTTTTTAAGAAAAGTAAAGTATGTAAGTAAAATCCGTACCGCATACGAAAATGCAGCAAATTATCAACCGGGTTTGGAACCGACCTTCCAATCCAATCGAGAAGCACTGTTCAGAGAATGATTAAAGATATGCCATACAATAGCTGCTCATCTTAGAGAAGCAGGAATTTATCCGGCGCGGTGGAGTAAGGACGGTGTTCATGGCTTTCGGGCCGCCGTCACGGGCCTGTGATTGCCTTGCGGTAAATGACAAGGGAAATGATCGCAGTAATCGCTTCCGTGATCCAAAACGCATTCCAGACGCCAACCGCTCCGAAAAACCTGCTGAGTAAAAACGCAGCCGGGATGATGACCACTACATACCGGCAAAGGGAAATCAGTAAGGAGGGAGTTCCTTTCCCAAGTCCCTCCAATGCGCCGGAAGATGTAACAGAAACCGCCGAGACGATAAACCCGGCCCCGATGATGCGTAAGGCGGTTTCCCCGGCCTGAATCGTCGCTTCTGTGTGGGTAAACAGCCCCATCAACTGTCCGGGGATCAGCAGACATATTACTGTCCCAAACACCATAATGATACCACTCATGCACAAAACGATCTTAAAGATCTGGCTGACCCGTTGGCATTCCCCCGCGCCGTAGTTATAGCCGATCAGGGGGCGCATCCCCTGCACAATGCCATTCGCTGGAAGATAGACAAATGTCTGCAATTTGTAATAGATTCCCAAAACCAGAATATACACTTCGGAATATGCCGCCAAAATCGCATTGAGCGCCGAAATCAAAAGAGACGGAAGCGCGAGATTCAGGGTTGCGGGAATGCCAATGGAGTACAGCTTTATTACCATCTTTTTGCTGGGGAGAATGTACTGCCTGCGGATATGCACGCGAATTGGCCGCGCAAGATAGACTACAAGGTAAATCGTCAGCGTCAGAGCCTGTCCGATGCCGGTCGCCAGCGCAGCGCCTTCGATTCCCATTTCCGGGAATGGGCCATAGCCAAAAATCAGAACGGGATCTAAGACAATGTTTGTGATGCACCCGCACATCAGGCTTATCATGGTCGTTTTCATGTTTCCTACTGCCTGGAACAATTTCTCAAACGTCATGCTGACGGTAACAATGAGTGTAAAGGCGAACGCAACGACAGAATAGCGGACGCCAAGTTCAATGACCGCTTCGGATGAAGTGAACATCCGCAGGAAAACCGGCATGATCGTAATACAGCAGACTGTCATAACAACGCCATGAATCACGGCAAGCACAAGTCCCTGCGTGGCTGCCTGATCCGCTTTTCTGTGATCCCCCGCGCCCAGATAGAAGGCGATCGCTGCATTGATGCCAACGCCAAATCCAATTCCGGCAGCATTGATAAAATTTTGAACCGGGTAAACCAACGATAATGCCGTCATAGCCTCCTCGCTGATCTGCGCGACGAAAAAACTGTCCACAATGTTATAGAGAGAATTAACTAGCATGGATAACACCATAGGCAATGACATGGATAAAATCAGCGGTAATACCGGTTTCTCTTTCATGAAAGTGTCGTTCATCATTTTTCCTCCTTGGAACACGTTATGAGATATTTTTGCGGCGATGCCATGCCATCATCACAAGAGCAACGAGCAAAGTGGCAGTTTCGGCAACCGGAAATGCAAGCCAGATTCCGTTCAGATGGAACAATTTGTCCAGACACCATAAGGCGGGAACAAGGAAAAGCATCTGCCTGCATAATTGGATTGCCATGCTGGAACCTACTTTTTCCGTAGCCTGAAAATAGGTGGAAATCATAGTAGAGAGACCGCAAAACAGATAGCTTGCCGCCATAATCCGCATAGCGGATATCCCAAAGGAGCGCATGGTTTCCGACGCCGTAAACAATTCCAAAATCTGTGCTGGAAAAAGGATGACGGCCAATGTCCCCAGTATCATCATACCAGTGACCAAAGCGGTTCCGTATCGGAAAGCGGAATGCAGCCTTTCGCTGTTGCCTGCGCCGTAGTTAAACCGCATGACAGGCAAACAGCCCTGAATCAAGCCGTTTACCGTCATAACGATCAACTGCTGCACCTTAAAGTATGCGCCGAAGAAAGCAATCGCCGTATCGGAATACGCCACCAGGAACAGATTGACGAACGTCACCATAAACGAACTGAGGGCGTTCATAATAAAAGATGGCAGGCCAAAGGCAAAAATACGGCGAATCATCTGCTTTTGCAAATGAAAGCCTTGATTTTTACCTGCACTTTCTGCTTTTTGCCCAGCAGCAAAGCAAATGCCAAAATCATGGATAATGAATAGCCCGCAACCGTAGCCACTGCAGCGCCGCGGATGCCCATATCCGGAAAAACACCAATACCAAAAATCAAGATGGGATCGAATACAAAATTAACAATCACTCCCGCAATCTGAAAACACATGGGAGCAACCATATTCCGGTGGCCTGTATCATCTTCTGGATGGCGATATGCACCATATTGGGAATTTGCATGAACGAACACACGCTCAAATAGGCAATGCTCAACTGATAGATTTCTTCATTACTGGTAAACGCCCGAAAATAGGGTTTCATAATCAGTAATGCCAGAAGATTGAGCAAAGCACCAATTCCAAAGGCCAGTAACAATCCATGTGTGACGGTTGTATTTGCATCATCCTGCTTTTTCTGTCCAAGATACCCTGCAATCAGTACATTCACACCGACGCCGATCCAGATAGACGCCGCATTCATAAGTGTTGTAATGGGAAACGACAGAGAAACAGCCGTTAGTGCATTCTCACTCAACTGCGCCACAAACGCACTGTCTATCAAATTATAGGAATATTGCAGGAACATGGAGATCAGCGGCGGTATCGACATTTGCCAGATGAGCTTTCCAATAGGAGCGACCGCCATTTTATTGTTGGTCTGCATACTTTCCCTCCTCTCTACAAAAGTATCCGGCACAAAAAAATTGCGCCGGACAGCAGGACATTAAATCCGAACAATATAGTTTTGTTTGCGTGCTGCGGGTTGACCGGCTTCCTGGGCTGGATAACCC
>ENA-OQIO01000372-OQIO01000372.1-human-gut-metagenome-genome-assembly--contig:-NODE-372-length-24493-cov-6.635188_pt1 | contig 24493 bp, 28 predicted proteins | sample MGYA00242573_ERZ504737 | MGnify/ENA primary metagenome ERZ504737 (study PRJEB26092, sample SAMD00036203) | human gut metagenome | host: Homo sapiens | study: EMG produced TPA metagenomics assembly of...
GGCAGTGGCAATATCGATAAGTCTACCAGAAGTCCCATACCGAGCAGCCCCCTCGTTTGCCCCTAAACGTCCTGTAAATCCCCGAGAGCAGAGCATCAAAGCCACCATATTCACGGATCAGCGCACACATGGCTGCCACAAGCACTGCAACCATACAGGTTTCAAACATGCCTGACGCTCCACTTCCCATATTGGTAAGCAGATCGTATGGTGCTGTATTTCCTGTTGCGAGCATTATGACCGTTCCCGATATGATTCCTATTATAAGAACTACAAATACATTTATTCCGGCAATTCCACCGAACAGCACGAGAATATACGGTACTATCTGCAACAGATAATATTCCTGCGATACAGCGCCCGCGATATCTGTCCTGAATGACAGAATTGCTATAACAACCAGCGTCATTACTGCCGCCGGAAGTGCAATGAAAAAATTCTCCCTGAATTTGTCCTTCATCTGACAGCCCTGTCCGTTACATGCGGCAATGGTCGTATCTGATATAAAGGAAAGGTTGTCTCCGAACATTGCGCCACCCATTACGGAGCCTATACAAAGCGGCAGACCAAAGCCCGATGCATCCGATACTGCTGCCGCTATCGGCACAATCAGTGTTATGGTTCCAACCGATGTCCCCATCGCAATAGACACAAAACATGCCACGACAAAAAGCACCATCACCGCGAACCTTGCCGGTATCAGTGACAGCATGAAATATGCCACGCTCTCCGCACTGCTTCGTCCTACTACACCCACGAACGCTCCCGCTGTAAGGAAAATGAGCAGCATTGTTATGATATTTTTGTCAGCCAGTCCCTGTGCCATTATCTCAAGCTTTTGGTCGAATTTCACACTATGATTCTGCAGACATGCCACCAGTATTGCCACGAGAAATGCTATTATGATGGGCACATTATAAAACCCCATCGGAATTTTCATTACATATTCAAAAAGTATTCCCAATCCCAGATACAGTACGAGAAATACTGCTATTGGTAACAGGGCTATTGGATTTTGTTTTTTCACGTTTATAAGTTTCCTTGACATTTTTTTAGCAATTTTCATCATAAGTAATCATCATTAGTATGTCAATAATAATATGCTATTTATTATAATTTTATGTAACTGTTCAGTACCTTCACAGTTGTGAGCCGCAAGTGTTTCGCACTGAGTTAAAAGGATAGCACGATGTAAATGTGTTATTTCCCGGTTTATTCGCTCAAAAATTCAGTCACCTTTTCTATCTGCGCACTATTGTACTCCATGTATTCCAGATAATACTTTTTCACGGTCTCATTCTGCACTTCTTTTTTATAGAGCCACTGTCTTGTTTTAGCCTCCGGTGCAAACAGCACTGCCTGATATTGTGGAGAAAATATCTCATCGAGGCTGCAGGCTGATTTGTCCAGCACGCAATTGTAGTCCATATTTTTTTCCGCAAAATACCGGTTCAATGCTTCCGCAAACTTTTTTGCTTTTCTCACATGGACAGCATATTCCACCGGATTATACGGCTCTCCTTCTATTACCGGCACCTGCCACACTAAAATACATTTTTTCATCTCTTTGTACTCCTCATTTTTTGCCAAATTTATATAGATATCTTTATTAAATTTTGAAGCTTTAACAGTGTTATCAGTATCTCTATTTGCTATACATACTACCACCATAAGAAAAAACAAACAATATATATGTGCTATTTGGTATGATTTCGGTGCCATTTGACACAATCTACTGTTATGGTGAATTTATATCTAATAAATTTAATTATAGTTTTATGTAATGGTATCTGGCACCAATATGGTCAAAATCATTGTTTGCATATTCACTATACTCTTTTATGCACAAAAAAAGCAATCACTATGGTATGAACGACACTTTTTAGGTATGAACGACATAGTGATTACTTTTTTATATAACTTTTTCCTATTATTATATTATATATTTATTGATACAATAAATCTTTCATTTTCCTGAGATATTCTCATATCTCCATCATATTTTTTTACAGTTCTCCTTACATTTTCTAACACAATACCATGATTCAGCTTATCCTCTTTTGTAGTAATAAACTTTTGTTTTTGATTTATAATACTCTCCATATCATAACTGTTACAAACCGAGATAAATATTTGTGAATTATAACCGACTATCTCAAACTCAATTATTCTTTTGTCCTCTTGTATTTTTTCGCATGCCTCTATGGCATTATTTAAGAGATTCGATATTATTGTGCACCGTTTCTTTCCCCCAACAGCCACCGGCGAAGCTCGTATATATGTCCCTTACAATATCATATATTTATGTAATTGTCGCGGTCTACCTCTATCACGGTATAGTAATTCTTTCCAAGCTTTTTCCTGACATTTTCCTGTATTGCATTGCATATATCATCATCTGAGGTGATATAGCCGAATGGAACCGCAATGTCAAAAACCAGATTCGTATGTGTATCACCTCTGATAATACGAAAATCGTGCATATTTATGTGCGAATCAAGCCCTTTTATCACAGAGAGCACCTCGGCCTTCAGTCCGGCTACCTCCTCGTCCTCTATCGCTACCGGGTCCATGTGGATGGTCACTATACAGCCCATCTCCCTTCGTATCCTGCGCTCCAGATTATCGATTATATCGTGCAGCTCGACCATATCTCCGTCCTCCGGCACCTCTGCATGAAACGATACTATCCTGTGTCCCGGTCCATAATCATGCACCATAAGGTCATGCATACCGAGTATGTTTTTGTCAAAGTCCAATACCATCTCCTTGAGTCTATCGACAAACTCCGGCTCCGGCTTTGCTCCAAGCAGCGGGTCTATCGCCTCTCTGGCTGACGATATTCCTGAATAGAATATAAACAATGACACAAATACACCGCCTATTCCATCCAGATTGAATCTTGAAAAGTGCGCTATGAGTGTGGCTGCAAGTACTACAGATGTAGCGATACAGTCTGACAGACTGTCCCTGCCTGTCGCCTCGAGTGTTGATGAATCAAGCTTTTTTGAAAAATAGAAATTGTATAACGCCATGACGCATTTTACGGCTATTGATGCCAGTAGTATCGCTACAATAAGCCATGAAAACTCTATGTCCTGCGGCTTTATGATTTTGCCAAAGGAATCCCTGAACAGCTCAAAGCCCATGATGAGTATGATTGCTGCAACTGCCAGTGTAGCCACATACTCCATCCTCGCATGTCCGTATGGATGCTCCTCGTCGGCTCTCTGTGCCGCCATCTTGAAGCCTGCTATCGTGATGATTGAAGAGCCTGCATCTGACAGGTTGTTGAATGCATCCGCAGTGATTGAGATTGCACCGCTAAACATTCCTGCAAATAGCTTGCCGGCAAAGAGTATGAGGTTTAAAAATATACCGACTATACCGCACAGCATGCCATATTTATTTCGTTTTTCAATGTCTGTTTCTGTCTTTGGCATTTACTTTACCTCTATTTTTATTTTATATCCTGATTTACAGCTTATTTCACCGCTCCGAATCTGTTGAACGGGTAATATCTGAATATTGCTTTTGCAAGTATATCGTCCTTAGACACATATGTGTGCTCCCAGACTCTTGCGTCTGATGAGCCATTTCTGTTGTCACCGAGCAGCAGATATGAGTCCTGTGGCACCTTAAACTCGTAAGGTCCGGCATTTACTGTCCACGGATCCTCACCGCTCTGGTTTGACTTGAGATAATCCTCCTCAAGCGCCTCACCGTCTATATACACCTGACCGTCCTCTATGGTGACTGTCTCTCCCGGCAGACCTATTACACGCTTGATGTATTTCTCAGAAGGCGAATCCGGTGCATTGAATATGACTATATCCCCTCTCTTTGGGTCTGAAAATGTATATGCGAGCCTGAAGCCAAATATGTCATCTCCAATCTGTATGGTATTCTCCATCGAGCCTGACGGAATATTTGCATTTATAATAACATAGTTCTTTATGAGTATTGCCGCTACAATGGCGAATGCGATTGTTAACACCCAGCTTAAGATTTCCTTGACAGGTGATGTTTTTTCCTCAGGCTTTTTTGGCTCCATCTCATCGGTTGTTTTTGTGTCTTCATCGTTGTTTAAGTCTAATATCTCCATTTTCATGTTCTCCTTATTCATGCTTCAATAAGTGTTTGATAATATATGTCATGCTGTACAGCCTTATGGTGCCATCCACCACTTTATAAAGTCCTTCCTTGTAAAATAAAGACTTGTAAGCCCGTAATCTGCGATTTCCATTATGGATTCCCGCATTTACACTTATTATCTTCCGTTTATTATATTTTCCGGTGTGGTCTGCATGATTTCCTGCGCGTAGTCATCACCGAACTTCTTTGCCACGTACTCATAGCATTTTTTCATGTTGCAGACGCGCTCCTTTGTGCCATGGCTGTCGCTTGCTATTACATCAACAAGTCCTGCCTTCAAAAGCTTCTTTGTATATCTCTTGAAGTGTCTGCCATCTATGCCAAGCACTGAGTCTGCATTGACCTGTATAAGCGCTCCCAGCTCCTGCAAATCCTCTATACGGCTTATATCTCTGAGACACTCATATCTCTCTACATGTGCTATCACCGGTATATATCCTGCAAATATAGCTTCGCGCGTCATCTTGTATATAAACGAGTATTCGCTGGAATGTGAATACTCTGTGAGTATATACTGTGTATCTGCCAATGTATGACACAGCCCACCATGAAAGGCATCTATCATATCGGTTGCCACATGATACTCTGTGCCGAGCTTTATTTCTATTCCAAGCTTCTTTGCATATGGCATCAGCTTTTTATAGTGTCGCTCTATCTTTTCAAGCGGATGCTTAAACATTCCATGGCGCAGGTGCGGTGTGAGGATTATGCCTGTGATGCCCTGCTTTTTGGCTATCTTGAGCATCTCTACCGATTCCTCGAGCGACTTTGAGCCGTCGTCCACTCCGTATAATAAATGGCAATGTATATCTATCAAAATTCATGGTCCTCCGTTTTGTTTTCCTGAACTATCATTATACTATATACAGATTTTTCGTGCAATTCTTTAGATATTAAATTTTTCTTCTTTTTTGTGTGGGGTGCCCGGCGCTTACGCCACTTACGTTGTGACAGTATTTTACGATTTTAGATTTGCGGTTTTTTAGTTATTGGTTGGTTGCAAGTTATTTTTTGGTGGATTACTACGATATCTCATGATGACAATTAACATATGTGTCAGTTTTCAGATATATCACATATAATAAGTATTCGAGGTCCAAATATCAAAGATATTTGAACCTCAGTGGATTATGCTATAATACTATAACGCTATAACGCCATAGCACCGTAGCACTATAGCACCATAATGTTATAATGCCATTATGCTATATAATTATATTATCCGATTTGTCTGACGAGATTTATCATTTCGATTGCACCGAGTGCACAGTCATATCCTTTGTTTCCGGCTTTTGTTCCGGCTCTTTCTATTGCCTGCTCGATGTTTTCGGTGGTGACTACACCAAACATTACCGGGATTTCTGATTCGAGTGATACTGACGCGATTCCCTTTGATACCTCATTGCACACATAATCATAGTGGCTTGTTGCTCCTCTGATTACTGCTCCGAGGCAGATGATTGCATCGTATTTTCCACTTTTTGCCATCTTCTTTGCGATGAGTGGTATCTCGAATGCTCCCGGCACCCATGCTACATCTATGTTTTCCTCCGGCACGTCGTGTCTTACGAGTCCGTCCTTTGCTCCTCCTAAGAGCTTTGATGTGATAAATTCATTGAATCTTGCTACTACGATTCCTACCTTGATTCCATCCTGTGTCATTTTTCCTTCGATTACGTTCATTTTTCGTTCTCCTTTTGTTTTTTTATTTTTGCTAGTATGAGAGTATATGTCCCATGCGGTTCTGCTTTGTTTTCAGATAAAACAGGTCATGCGCTGTGGCGCTCATCTGGATTGGCACTCGCTCGCTGATTTCCATGCCAAATTCTGAGAGCTGGTATACCTTGTCTGGGTTATTTGTGAGAAGGCGCAGGCTGTGTACGCCAAGCTCTCTTAATATCTGTGCTCCGATATAGTACTCGCGCTCATCTCCGGCAAAGCCGAGTGCCAGATTTGCTTCGAGTGTGTCCATTCCCTGTTCCTGAAGCTCATATGCCTTCAGCTTATTTATCAGGCCGATGCCTCTGCCCTCCTGACGCATGTAGAGCAGTATTCCTCTGCCCTCCTCGTCTATCTGTCTCATGGCCGCCTCAAGCTGCTGACCACAGTCGCAGCGCTGTGAGCCGAATACATCTCCTGTGAGACACTCAGAGTGTACTCGGCAGAGCACATCTCTTCCATCTGCGATTTCGCCCTTTACAAGTGCCACATGATGCTCTCCGTTTAATCTGTTGACGAAGCCATATGCCTTGAATTCGCCGTATTTTGTCGGCAGCTTTACCTCTGTGACACGGTCAACGAGCTTTTCATGTATCTTTCTGTATTCCTGAAGTGCCGCTATTGTGATGAACTTGATATTCCATTTTTTTGCAAGCTCCATGAGCTCTGTTGTGCGCATCATGGTACCGTCCTCACGCATTATCTCACAGCATAGCCCACATTCCTTTAGTCCTGCGAGCCTGCACAGATCGACTGTTGCCTCTGTGTGTCCGTTTCTCTCAAGTACGCCGTTTTTCTTTGCAAGAAGCGGAAACATGTGGCCCGGACGTCTGAAATCCTCAGGCTTTGCGTCATCAGAGACACATTTCATTACTGTGATTGAGCGCTCTGCTGCGGAAATGCCTGTGGTTGTTGAGACATGGTCTATTGATACTGTAAATGCTGTCTCATGATTGTCTGTATTTTCCTGCACCATCTGCGGAAAACGAAGCTTCTTTACATATTCCTGCGACATCGGCATGCATATCAGACCCTTGCCGTGCATCGCCATAAAGTTGATGTTTTCTGTTGTGGCAAATTCTGCCGCACAGATGAAATCGCCCTCATTCTCTCTGTCCTCATCATCTGTGACAAGTATTATTTTCCCTGCACGAAGCTCATCAAGTGCTTCTTCTACTGTGTTGAATTTCATATTTTATGTCCTTTCTCTTATGATTTTGAAGCTGTTCAATTACATAATTTTTTAACCATTCAGCCCCACGCACATTCGCAAACCCGCACGATACCCGTGCTTTTATGTTAAAAGCCGTATTTTGCCAGGAAATCTCTTGTTATTCCTTCCGGCTGCCCTTTACACAACAGCTTCTCAACATATTTTCCTATGATATCTGTTTCCAGATTTACGACAGCTCCCACTTTTCTGTCCTTTAGAACAGTCTGGCTTACCGTGTGCGGTATCGCTGATATCGAGAAATTATCCTCTGCCACCTTTGCAACTGTGAGGCTTATTCCATCGATTGTGACGGAGCCCTTCTCGACTATATAGCGCATGAGCTGTGGTGTGGCCTGTATTGTATACCAGATGGCATTGTCATCCTTTTTAACCTCCACAATCCTGCCTGTTCCGTCAACATGTCCCGACACTATGTGCCCGCCAAATCTGCCATCTGCCGCCATCGCACGCTCCAAATTGACATGTGCTCCTCTCAGCGCATTTGCAAGCGATGAACGGTTTAGCGTCTCGTGCATGACATCCGCTGTAAACGCATGTGGCATGAGCCTTGTGACCGTGAGGCAGATACCGTTTACCGCTATGCTGTCTCCGACCTTTGTTCCAGCTAGCACTTTTTCAGCTCTGATTGTAAGTACTGCTGAGTTTGCTCCACGTGAAATTGTATCTATTGTTCCAACTTCTTCAACTATTCCTGTGAACATTGTGTATCGCCTTTCTTTTTCTATATTTTCCTCACACTCATTTGCATAATTTACATGGTAAATTGTTTCCGGTCTCACCAAGGCGAAACAGTAACAATTACATCAATTACACAACATCACACTCGATAAGGAAATCATCACCAAGCTTTGTCACCTTACTGCTTCCAAGCATCACGGCATGTGCCGGTGAGTCGGTTCCCTTTCCCTCTATCGGAGTTTTTGCATCCGCCCCTCCGAAAAGCTTTGGTGCAATGTAAGCGTATACCTTATTCACAATCCCACTCTTAAGGGCTGACCAGTTGAGTATTCCGCCTCCCTCAAGCAGAATGCTGTCTATGCTTCTTTCGCCGAGCTTTTGCATGAGTCATTTAAATCAATATGACCGTTTTTTTCAGCTACATACAGAATTTCTATTCCGTTTTCTTCAAGCCGTGTTATTTTTCTGTTTTTTTGATAATTATTGTTTTTTTCTATACTGTCTATTTCAGTTTCAGACAAGGCTTCTGACTGTGCGGTTTCACGATATCGCTCACTGACTGCAACAATCGTCGGCACTTCCTTTGCAGTATTTACTATCTGCGATTCCAGTGGAAGCTTAAGGTGCGTATCGCATATTATGCGGATTGGATTTACTCCGCCCTCGATTCTGCATGTAAGCAGTGGATCGTCTGCAAGCACTGTTCCTATTCCTGCCATTATGGCTTTATATCTGTGGCGCAGGTTTTGCACATGTTCCCTCGCTTTTTCTCCTGTTATCCACTTTGATAGTCCTGAATATGTGGCTATCTTTCCATCCATCGTCATGGCATATTTCATAGCGACGTATGGACGTCTAGTCTGTATAAAGTAAAAGAATACCTCGTTCAGCCTGTCGCACTCGTCTTTAAGCACCTGCGTGACAACCTCTATCCCATGCTCTTTAAGGATTTTGATACCGCCTCCGGCGACAAGCGGATTCGGGTCATCCGAGCCCACATATACTCTTTTTATACCGGCTTCTATCACTGCCTCCACACATGGCGGCTGCTTGCCATGATGACAGCAGGGCTCGAGAGTCACATACATATCCGCTCCCCGTGGCGATTCCTTGCAATGCTTTAACGCATTTCTTTCCGCGTGCAGCTCTCCGTATCTCTCATGCCAGCCCTCTCCGATTATCCTGCCGTCCTTTACTATCACAGCTCCGACCATCGGGTTTGGCGAGGTATATCCCATGCCGCGCTTCGCAAGCTCAATCGCCCTTCTCATATATTGTTCATCAGTCATTTGAGTTCCTTTCCTGTCCTTTTTTATATTCCACAACATACATCTCGAATTCGCTTCTTACGAAGCTTCTCCGCAGTTTACACTGCTACAATTCTCGATTTATGTTGTGTCGTCAAATGTTCGCATATCTCCTTGCATGCAAGCATGCAGATATATATGCTCCATTTTACCTCTTTGTTCACTAAAAAAGCCCTGAACTATTATCGTTCAGGGCCTAATGATTTCAAATATCATAATCTCAGATAAACATGCACAAGCTGCATTTCATCATAAATGAATTTTGAGACAAAAAAAATCTGGAATGTATCAAAACACTCCAGAGTAGATATCTGTTATAACTATGATATATGCTGTATCTATATCTGAAACTGAATCTAAAGCCCAGCTATCTATACTCTGCATATATCATATTCACATCTTCTTTCATCCAGACTTACTGTCGGCCTCGGAATCTCACCGAATCATGCCTTGCGGCTCGTGGCTATACCACCGGTAGGGAATTGCACCCTGCCTGAAGAATAATTATTTAATTAGCTTACGCTAACCATAGTAAACCTTTGTGGCTTGTATGTCAAGATTATTTTTATAATGTGGAGCATATTTTTTTATAAGTTGTAGTGCAATTTATTAGAATGGAATTTTTAAAGAGCCAGCACCTTGAATGGGCTGACTCTTTCAATGTCACCTGTAATTGATAAATTGGAATTTTCTTAATTCTTCATCGCTGGTTTTTTTCTTTTCCAATTAATCAGTAGACCAATCGTGGAAATAACAAAAATTAATGCCGATGTTAAAGAAATAATTCCATCAGTAACCACAAATATGATAAACGTGGCTAATGGAATATAATTAAGAATACTTTTCAAAATTTTCATGTCCAATCCTCCCTTAGGTTTCATAATAGGTTTTTCTTTATTTTACCATATGACAAAGGGTATTGGTATTGTTATTTTCGTTCTTTGATGACTGATTCTATGATATTTATTTCTTCATCAGTAAGGTTTTATTCTTCGTAAAGCTCTTGGTCTGTAAATATATGCTTATTTCCACCTGCCTTATAACTACCTTTTATGATATAATCTAAAAATCTTAAAATTTTTTGTAACAAAACAATCCTTTCTACGTCTAACCTATGAACAAAGGAGGTGACAGTTCTGGATTATGAGAAATTGTACAATTCCTATTACTTGCAAGTATACTCATATGTAATGACAATTGTAAAAAATCAACATCATGCTGAGGAAATTACCCAGAATACTTTTTATAAGGCCATGACCGCAAAGAAGGCATATGCCGGCAAATCAAGTGAGCTTACCTGGCTTTGCAGCATAGCAAGAAATCTGGCAATGGACGAATGCCGAAAAAGCACAAAATTTACAGAGCTTGACGAAGAGCAGCTCGAACAACCCGATAATATGGTAAAAAGCCTAGAAAATAAAGATACAGCTCTTCAGATTCATCTTATACTGCACGAGCTTGATGAGCCCTACAAGGAGGTCTTTCAGCTTAGAATATTTGGTGAATTGCCATTCTCCCAAATAGGCATGATATTTGGAAAAACAGAGAACTGGGCACGGGTAACTTACCATAGAGCCAGACTGAAAATCAAAGAAAGGATGGATAGAAATGAATAATCCAATTACACAATCAACCGATGAAACCTGCAATATAGTTCAGGATTTACTCCCACTATACTATGACGATGTATGCAGTCCCTCAAGCAAAAGGCTTGTTGAAAAACACCTTAAGACTTGTGAAAAATGTCAAAATACATACAATGAGCTAAAAAACGATTCTATTGATTCAATGATAAAAAAAGAGGCCGACAGTGTATTAAAACAGCATGAGAAAAAGGAAAAATCTGCTGCCTACAAGACCGGAGTCATAATAGCCGGATTACTGCTTATCCCAATACTCATTACATTCATAGTATGCCTGTCAAATGGCGGTGGTTTAAATACCTTTGCGGTGGTAACAGCATCTATGCTTCTTGTAGCTGCAATGACAGTTGTTCCACTTATGGCACAACAGAAAAAACTTACCAAATGCATAATCTGCGGTGTTTTTGCTCTGCTCTTGATATTCTTTTTTGTTGACAGAATGTATAGTTCAAATGAATTTATGCTTTGGTCTGTTCCAACTATATTTGGATTATCAATTGTTCTCTTTCCGTTTGTCATCAGAGGAATTGAGCTTCCACCTGTTTTATCAGACAAAAAAGCTCTTATCACTATGCTGTGGGATACCTTATGGCTTTTCCTCACAATCATTGAGGTGTGTGGTCATACAAACGATGTTGCCGGAATGAAGGCCGGCTGCATTATAGCATTTGTCTTTGTACTTGCAGCCTGGCTCATATTTTTGATGCACGATATTTAAACGACAAACGGATTTATAAAATCCGCAATTATAGTTTGATAGCTTCGGTTTGGACAGCTTTTGCCGATGACATATGCGAGTTTTTAATTTTTGGCACCAGACAAATCACTATAAAGTCCATGAATTTTTCTGACTGGACTTCCAATATCTGCGTGAATGCCAATGTTTACGCTATTGTGCTTGTGTCCGGCGTTATTATCGCTCTATACTTTTCGTAGCAGGCGGTATCAGAGCATTTGCTAATAAGAAATAAATTAGTTTTCTCTTTGAAATATTATTACAAAACCCCTCCCACAGACTTCTATCCGTGGGAGGGGTTTTATAGTCATTATTCAATAAGTGCCTACAGATTAGCAAACACCCTGTGCAAGCATAGCGTCAACTACTTTCTCAAAGCCTGCGATATTTGCACCTGCAACATAGTCAGTCTTTCCACCAACTGTTGCATCGTATCTCTTAGCAGCATCACTGATGTTAGCGTAGATTGTCTCCATAATGCCCTTGAGCTTTCCGTCAACCTCTTCGAATGTCCATGAAAGTCTCTCAGAGTTCTGGCTCATCTCAAGTGCTGATGTAGCAACACCACCTGCATTGGCAGCTTTACCACCTACGAAGAGTACTCCGTTCTCCTGAAGGTATTTTGTAGCCTCAAGAGTTGTAGGCATGTTAGCACCCTCTGTAACAGATGTAACACCGTTTGCTACGAGCATCTTTGCATCGTCAATATCTAACTCGTTCTGTGTAGCACATGGAAGAGCAAGGTCTACCTTGTACTGCCATACGCCGTGCTCACCGTTCTGCTTTGCATGATACTCAGCAGTTGACTTAGCAGCTGCATACTCAGTAAGACGGGCACGCTTAACTTCCTTAACTTCCTTAAGAAGAGCAACATCAATTCCGTTTGGATCATAAATCCATCCGGTAGAATCAGAACATGTTACAACCTTAACACCTAACTCCTGTGCCTTCTCGATTGCGTAGATAGCAACGTTACCAGATCCGGAAACTGCTGCTGTCTTTCCCTCAAGGCTCATACCATGATCTTTCCATAATGCGTTAGTAAGATATAACAGACCATATCCGGTAGCCTGTGTACGTGCAAGAGATCCACCATAGGTAAGACCCTTACCAGTCAGCACACCTTCGTATGATCCACGAATTCTCTTATACTGTCCAAATAAGAAGCCGATCTCTCTTGCACCTGTTCCGATATCTCCGGCCGGTACGTCAACGTCTGCTCCGATATATTTGCAAAGTTCTGTCATGAAGCTCTGGCAGAATGCCATGATCTCTCTGTCAGATTTACCCTTAGGATCGAAATCAGAACCACCTTTACCACCACCAATTGGAAGTGTTGTAAGAGAATTCTTAAATACCTGCTCGAAACCTAAGAACTTGATAATACCCAGGTTTACAGAAGGATGAAGTCTTAAACCTCCCTTGTATGGTCCAATGGAATTATTGAACTGTACACGGAAACCTCTGTTTACCTGAACCTGTCCGTTGTCATCTACCCAAGGAACACGGAACATGATCTGACGATCCGGCTCTGTGATTCTCTCAAGAATCGCATTCTTTCTGTATAATTCCTCATTTGCCTCGATTACAGGTCTTAAAGAATCAAGAACCTCTGTTACTGCCTGTAAGAACTCAGGCTGATCTGCGTTTTTCTTCTTTACTACTTCGAGTACTTCATCAACATAGCTCATTTTTATATCTCCTTTACAAAATTATTTTTCACATCAACAAGTTTATTTTATATAAATCTATTGCTATAATCAAGTAATTTTTGAAAGTTTTATATAAAAAAATTCATTTTATTTATTATCTTCATTTATATTATCCCAGTTTTGGTACTGATTCTCCTCATCATCGGAATATACCACCTTAAAATAATCCGAGAGTTTTGCAAGTGAAGTTATAAGAACTTTCATTTCGTCATCCGAAAGATCATCCTTTATATGCTCTATCATATGACGGTGAAACTGCTCATGATGATAGTATGCACTCTTTCCCTTGTCGGTGAGTGAGAGCTTTACCACACGCTTATCCTCCTCACTGCGGATACGGTTCACGTATCCCTTGCGGGTGAGACCATCTATTGCCTTTGTCAGCGTGCCCAGAGTGATAGACATAAGCTTGGCTACGGTGCCGGAGCGCTTTGGCTCATCGACTCCTATTGCCTCTATTATGTGCATATCGTTGATAGAAATATCAGAAAATTCGTCTGTTATCAGACATCTGCCCTCTATCTCTGTCAAATCCTTGAACAGACACACCAATAATTCATTTAAAGTTTCATCTGCCGTCATAAATACCTCTTTCTATTGCCACTCTATGGCGCAGGCTCCCCATGTAAGTCCTGCTCCAAAGCCTGATAAAATTATTTTTTCCTCATGCTTTATCATACCATCTTTGCGGACTTTATCAAGCAAAATCGGCACACTTGCCGCAGAAATATTTCCACACTGCTGTAAATTGGTCGGAAATTTGTCCATAGGCTGCTTAAGCCTCTTGGCAACCGACTCAATAATACGGATATTGGCCTGATGCAGCACATAGACATCCACATCATCTGCGCTCCAGCCGATTTCATCAAGCAGCTCATTTATAGCCTTTGGCACTGTCTTTACCGCAAACTTGTATACAGCAGGACCATCCATGGTGACATAGCCACCGAGTGCAGACTGCTTTCCATTGTCGGTAAACGGATTGACTACAGGACGGTTGTCTCCGTCAAGCGCCTCACCGCCTTTTCCGTCAGAACCCTGTACAAAGCCCTTGAAGGCATCGCCTCGTCTGTCACAACCGCTGCTCCTGCTCCGTCTCCGAAGAGTACACAGGTGCTTCTGTCATTCCAGTCCATTATTTTTGAAAGAACCTCTGCTCCCACTACGACTGCCTTGTGAAACCTGCCGGTCTTAAAATACGCATCTGCTGTGGCAAGCCCGAATAAAAAGCCTGAGCATGCGGCATTTATGTCAAATGCCACTGCACTACCAGCACCTATCTCAGCCTGAATCTGACATGCCAGCGATGGAACGATTTTGTCTGTGGATACGCTTGCCGCTATTATCAAGTCTATCTCACTTCCGTCAATCCCCGCATCCTGCAGCGCACTTTTTACTGCATCACATGCCAGTGAGGTGGTAGTCTCAGTCGTTGCAATGTGTCTGTTTCTTATTCCTGTACGCGAGCTGATCCACTCGTCAGATGTGTCCATTATGGCTGCCAGGTCATCGTTTGAGACCACTCCCTGTGGCAGGCAGCTTCCTGTTCCAACTATCTTCATAGAATTTCCTTTCCGGGACTAGAACTTGCGGAAACGCTTGTATCTTTCCTCCAAGAGCTGGTCCTTTGTCAATTTGCTTTCTTTTTCCAAGAATTTCTTCATGTTGCCCTTCATGTAGTTTCCGATTGATGAAAGGGCATCCTCGTCGGCTCCGCCAAACTCAGGTATTATATCATCCACGACATCAAGCTCCTTTAAGTCGTGTGCTGTAATCTTCATTACCTCTGCGGCTTCCTTTGCACGCTTTCCGTCCTTCCAGAGGTAGATGCAAAGCCCTCAGGCGAGAGGATTGAGTATGTGGCATTTTCCATCATCCACACTTCATTTCCTACAGAAAGAGCTAAAGCTCCGCCGCTTCCGCCTTCTCCTATCATGAGACAAAGGATTGGCACCTTGATGCCGCTCATCTCATAAAGGTTTCTTGCGATTGCCTCACCCTGTCCGTTTTCCTCTGCCTCCATTCCCGGATAAGCTCCTGATGTATTGACAAAGGTTATGATCGGACGGTTGAATTTCTCTGCCTGCTTCATGAGGCGCAATGCCTTGCGGTAGCCCTCAGGTGATGGCATACCATAGTTTCTCTTTGCACAGTCCTCAAGGTCTTTTCCCTTGTGAACACCGATAACTGTGACCGGCTGGCCGTCTAAGTAAGCGATTCCGCCTACGATAGCCGGGTCATCGCGGAAATATCTGTCTCCGTGCAGCTCCATAAACTCATCAAAGATATAGCCCATATAGTCAACCGACGCAAGTCTCTTAATCTGTCTTGCGGCGCTGACCTTATCCCATACCTTAAATGGCTTAGCCTTTGCCTCGCGCTCCTTCATAAGCTCTGTCGGCTCGTAATTGTCATCTGAGTGAAGCGGGTCAAAATTGGCATAACCAGTGGTAGGTCTGTGAGCACGTAAAATCTTGTAAAGAGTCTTCTTTAAATCCTCACGCTCAACTATCATATCAACAAAGCCGTGCTCAAGCTGGAACTCTGCCCTCTGGAAGCCCTCAGGCAGCTTCTGTCCGATGGTCTGCTCGATAACACGAGGACCCGCAAAACCGATAAGTGCCTTTGGCTCTGCAAGAATGATGTCTCCAAGCATTGCAAAGCTGGCTGTCACACCACCTGTTGTAGGATCTGTGAGTACAGGCACATATAAAAGTCCTGCCTCTGAATGACGCTTTGCTGCGGCTGAGTCTTTGCCATCTGCATCAGTGAAATGATACCCTCCTGCATTCTGGCACCGCCTGAACAGCAGAATAATATAACCGGAAGTCTTTCCTCTGTGGCACGCTCAAATGCGCTTGTGATTTTCTCACCAACCACATGACCCATGCTTCCCATCATAAATCTTGAATCAATTACACCAAGCACTGTCTCCTCACCGTAAATCTTTGTCTTACCGATGACAATGCCCTCAGAAAGTCCTGTTTTCTCCTGAGTCTTTGCAATTTTCTCCTCATACTCAGGGAAATTGAGAGGATTTCCTGTTGTAAGCTCTGTAAACCATGGCTCAAATGCTTCCTTGTCGGAAACCATTCTGATTCTGTTTTTAGCACGCACACGGAAATAATAATTACACTCATAGCAGACGTATTTGTGCTGTTTTACAACTGATTTGAGCACAGTCTTGCCACACTTGGGACAAACGATTGTCTCAGGGACATCCTCTTTTGTTTCCTGTGCTGCACTGGCATTTTTGCCATCTGCGGCTGTTTTTGCGCTCTCAGCGTTCTTTGCTAAAATCTCTTCAGCCTCTATATTTTTATCTTTCTTCTTGAATAACTTCATCATGTCTCCTTATGCAATTAACCTATTGCAAATGTAAGCTCAGCCATACAGGCAACCTTGCCGTTTACCCTGGCAACAGCCTTGCCCACACCGATAGGACCCTTAACCTTTATAATCTCAGTGGTCAGCTCCAGCGTATCTCCCGGAACCACCTTCTGCTTGAACTTGGCATTATTGATGCCTGCAAAATATGCAGTCTTGCCCTTCCACTCATCCTGACAAAGAATGGCAACTGCACCGGTCTGCGCCAAAGCCTCAATAATAAGCACTCCCGGCATCACCGGATTTCCCGGAAAATGTCCCATAAAATGCGGCTCGTTCATAGTCACATTCTTCTTAGCCACACACTTTACGCCCGGCTCCAGTTCCTCAACCGTATCAATGAGAAGAAACGGACTGCGGTGCGGCAGAATATCCATAATCTGCTGCGTATTCAAAACTGACATATATATCTATCCTTTCTCAATTTACTCCAAACTATCTACATGCTTCGCGCTCAATAACGTGGAGCCGGAAAGCACACAGTGTGTTCTGAATGAAAATATGAACTGTCACGGCGTTCCATCCGCTCCATTAGCATGAAGTGCTAACACCATATCACAGCCTGTCCGTGCAAAATGCCGTGACTGACTTCATATTTCACGAGGAATATACTGTGTGCCCCCGGACCTCACAGCCTAAATTCGCGAAGCCCCTAAAAAAGCAGAAGCAATTTATCTACATGCTTCGCGCTCCGCAACGTGGAGCCGGGAAGCGCACAGTGTGTTCTGAATAAAAAAATATGAACTGTCACGGCGTTCCATCCGCTCCAATAGCATGAAATGCTAACACCATATCACAGCCTGTCCGTGCAAAATGCCGTGACTGACTTCATATTTTTTATGAGGAATATACTGTGTGCTCCACCGGACCTCACAGCCTAAATGCGCGAAGCCCCTAAAAAGCAAAAGCTATTTATTTATACGCCTTGAGCAGAATACTTGCATTATGTCCACCGAATCCCAGTGAATTGCTAAGTGCATACTCAACAGGCTCCTCATAGCTGTCCTTGCAGTAATTGAGGTCAATCTCCTCATCAGGAGTCTCATAGCCAACAGTCTTATGTATAAATCCATCCTGGATTTCCTTCACACATGTTATAAACTCAACAGCTCCCGCTGCTCCGAGCAGATGTCCTATCATAGACTTTGTTGAATTGATTTTAAGATTTGCAGCCTCATCACCGAACGCAAGCTTGATTGCTCTTGTCTCAAAGAGATCATTGTGATGTGTGCCTGTTCCGTGAGCATTGATGTATTTTACATCTGCCGGTGTGACACCTGCATCGCTCATGGCATTGGTCATGGCTCTTGCTGCGCCTGCACCATCCTCCTGCGGAGATGTGATATGGTATGCATCCGATGAGCAGCCGTATCCGACTACCTCTGCATAAATCTTTGCACCTCTTGCCTTTGCATGCTCAAGCTCTTCAAGGATAACTACTCCTGCGCCCTCACCCATTACAAAGCCGCTTCTGTTCTTGTCAAACGGAAGTGAACACTTTGTCGGATCATCTACTGTAGAAAGCGCTGTGAGTGCTGTAAATCCTGCGATTCCGATAGGACATACACTGCCCTCTGTACCACCGGCTACCATCACGTCAGCCTCACCGTACTGGATGCTTCTGTATGCCTCACCGATTGTGTTTGTTCCTGTAGCACAGGCTGTTACATCATTGATACTCTTTCCCTTGAGACCGAACTGGATAGAAACATTTCCTGCTGCCATGTTACAGATCATAAGCGGAACAAGCAGAGGATTGACTCTGTTTGATCCCTTTTCATAAAGCTTTTGTGTCTCGCGCTCCATAGCCTGAAGACTTCCGACACCTGAACCGATGGCACATCCAACCATGTATGGATCTTCCTTTTCGATATCAAGTCCGCTGTCATCAATTGCCTGCTTTGCTGCAGCTACAGCGTACTGTGAGAATGGCTCCATTCTCTTTGCTGCCTTTCTGTCCATAAAATCCTGTGGGTTAAAATCCTTAAGCTCTGCTGCAATGTGACATTTATAATCTGTTGTGTCAAATTTTGTGATGTGGTCAAATCCGATTTTTCCGGCCTTTACCGATGCCCAGAAATCGTCCACATTATTTCCGATTGGTGTTACTGCTCCAAGTCCTGTTACAACTACTCTTCTACTCATATTGCCATTCCTCCGTCAACAGACAGCACCTGGCCTGTGATGTAGCCTGCTGCATCTGATGCTAAAAATAATACTGCGTTTGCGATATCCTTTGTGTTTCCCGGTCTGCCAAGCGGAATCTGTGATAAAAGATTCTCCTTTGCCGCATCGGCAAGCACATCTGTCATCTCTGTCTCTACAAAGCCCGGTGCCACTGCGTTTGCTGTGATTCCCCGGCTGGCAAGCTCTCTGGCTACAGCCTTTGTGAGTCCTATAACTCCTGCCTTGCTTGCGCTGTAGTTGGCCTGTCCTGCATTTCCGAGTATTCCGGAAACTGATGAAATATTGATAATTCTTCCTGATTTCTGCTTCAAGAAATAGCGTGACATGTGACGGATTGTGTTGAACGCACCCTTAAGGTTTGTGTCGAGCACTGCGTCATAGTCTGCCTCGCTCATCTTCATGATGAGACCGTCTCTTGTGATTCCCGCGTTGTTTACGAGGATATCTATGTGCTTGTACTCCTTGATGAGCGCTGTTATCATATTCTGGCACTCGTCAAAATCAGAAACATTGCACTGATAAGAAACTGCATCACCGCCTGCTGCCTTTATCTCTGCAACAACGGCATCTGCCTTTTCCTTTGAACCATTATAATTTACTATTACAAAGGCATGTGCTGCGGCAAGTGTAAGAGCTATCTGTCTTCCAATTCCGCGGCTTGCGCCTGTAACCAGGGCATTTTTACCTGTTAACATACTTTTCAAAATCCTCCAGTTTGTCTATGTTTACGACTTTTACGTCTCTATTTATCTTTCTCATAAATCCGCTGAGTGAGCGTCCCGGTCCGATTTCCACAAACTCATCTGCACCGTCTGCGATAAGGCGCTCGATTGTCTGCTGCCAGCGTACTGACGATGAAACCTGCTTTGTCAGATAATCCTTGACGTCTGCCGGTGACTTCACATAGTCTGCTGTGACGTTTGTGATATATGGCACCTTGATATCGTGGATTTCTACACTCTCAAGTGCATCTGAGAGCTTTTCTCCTGCACCCTTAAGCATTGCTGAGTGGAAAGGTCCGCTTACCTTGAGCGGTACACATCTCTTGGCGCCTGCCTCGCTGCATGCTGCTGCGGCGGCATCTACTGCTGCCTTTTCTCCTGTGATAACAATCTGTCCAGGGCAGTTATAGTTGGCTACCGATACCACTGAATTTGTCTCATCTGCTGTCTTTTTGCAGATATCCTCAATGACCTGCGGATCAAGTCCTAAAACCGCTGTCATGGCTCCACCTGTAGGAACTGCCTCCTGCATGTAGATTCCTCTTTTTCTGACAACTGCGAATGCATCTGCCATGGTCATGGCTCCTGATGCGATGAGAGCACCATATTCCCCAAGGCTTAAGCCTGCTGTGACATCAGGTGTGATACCTTTGTCAATGATTGCCTGATATATAGCTGCCTCAACTGCAAGCATACATATCTGTGTGTACTCTGTAATATTCAGCTTGTCATTTTCCTCAAAGCATAATGCCGGAATATCCAAGCCTGTCTGTTCACTGGCAAGGTCGATTACTGCCTTTGCATTTGGCATTGTATCGTAAAACTCCTTACCCATTCCTATATACTGTGAGCCCTGTCCGGGAAACATAAATACTCTCTTACCCATTTTCGGTTTCTCCTTATTTCTGACAGGATACCGTAAGCCACTCTTTCCAGGCGACCCGGTATCCTTAAATTTGCATGTAAAAGTGAATACTGTCTATTTGTTCAGTCCCACTACATCCTCAATGATTTCTTTGCAGGTTTCCTCTTTCTTTACGAGGCCTGCGCTCTGACCTGCCATGACGCTGCCATATACGGTATCTCCGTCTACAACGGCTTTTCTGAGTGCGCCAAGTGTCATTTTTTCGAGCTCTTCAAATGGAGCTCCTTCCTTTTCCAGCTTGAGATATTGTCTGGTCATCTTGTTTCTGAGTACTCTGATCGGATGACCTGTGCTCATTCCTGTAACCTCAGAATCTATATCCTTGGCCTTAATGACCTTCTGCTTATAGTTTTCATGTACTATCGATTCTTTTGCGGTGACAAAGCGTGTACCCATCTGGACTGCCTCCGCACCGAGTGCAAATGCCGCATTAAAGCCTCTGTTGTCTGCAATTCCGCCTGCTGCGATAACAGGGATGCTCACTGCATCAACAACCTGTGGCACAAGTGTCATGGTAGTCTGTGCTCCGATATGTCCGCCTGACTCCATTCCCTCGGCGATTACTGCACTTGCCCCGCCTCTCTCCATGAGCTTTGCGAGTGCTACGCTTGCAACTACAGGGATTACGATGACGCCTGCTTCTTTCCACATATCCATGTACTTTGCAGGATTTCCTGCGCCGGTGGTGACTACCTTTACCTTTTCCTCGGCGATGATTTTTGCTATCTCATCGGCCTCCGGATTCATAAGCATGAGGTTGACTCCGAACGGCTTATCTGTCTCCTTCTTTGCAGCGACTATCTGCTCCTTTACCCATGAAGCCGGGGCTCCGCCTGCTCCGATGATGCCAAGTCCGCCTGCATTGGACACAGCGCTGGCAAGCTCATGGGTTGCTACCCATGCCATGCCACCCTGAATGACCGGATATTTGATTCCAAGAAGCTTTGTTATTCTTGTCTCCATGTCTTTTAAGCCTCTACACCTTTGTTCTTAAGATACTCAATGATGTCGTTTACTGTTGCGATTTTCTCTAAATCCTCTGAAGGGATTTCTACTCCGTACTCCTCCTCGAGTGCCATTACAAGCTCGAAAAGATCTAATGAATCTGCCTCAAGATCCTCCTTGAAGTTTGACTCTAATTTGATATCATCCTCGTCAATTCCTAACTGATCTGCTACGATTTCCTTGATTTTCTCCAACATATTTCTGTTCTCCTTTTTCTGTGTTTATTTTCAGTTTTGTGTGCTGGTATATTTGCACTAGTTTGCATGTCAAATATTTTCATCATCAAATCATTTGACAGTGAAAGTATATCACATTTTAAATAGTTGTCAAGTCAAAGTATTTTTATTTTTCATTTTTTATATGATACGGGACAATTTTTATATGATACGGGACAATGATATACAATAAAAAAAGCAGAACAAGTATTTCTACCTATTCTGCTCATTTTTACATAATTTAATTGTTTAGATATAGATTATCTACCGGCTGTTCGCCATCCGCTTCACATAGTCGAGTGCCTTCTTAACCGGTGGGATTGATATCACTATGATTGTGATAATTCCCTCTGCAGCAAGGTATGAACCATTGTAGGTCACTGAATATATGAGCGCATCTATCGTCTTGTTTCCTATCGTGACAGGTGCGTATGCTGCAAAGAACACAACTCCCGACAGCACTGCAAAGAAAAATCTACTGGGCTCCGCCTCCGGTGGTACCACCGGTAGCTCCACCTGTGTTGTCCCCGGTATTCCCACCTGTGTTGCCACCATTATTTTCTCCGGTATTTCCGCCTGTGTTGCCACCATTGTTTTCTCCGGTATTTCCGCCTGTGTTGCCACCGGTGTTTTGTCCACCATTTCCGCCTGTGTTACCACCGTTGTTTTCTCCGGTATTTCCGCCTGTTGTTCCGTCTGTATTGTCTCCGGTATTTCCACCTGTGTTGCCACCAGCAGCATCTGTCTTATTCGGGTTTGTTGTGGTCTTATCCGGTGTTGTGGTTCCTGCATCAGGTGTGGTCACTGTCTGATCTGTAGGATTATTCTGCGTCTGGTCATCGGCAGGTGTATCCTGTGTCTCCTGGCTGTCCTGATAATCATCCGATATTTGGGCATATGGCAGGAAATCTATTGGTGTAAGGTCAGCATGTATCTGATCCATGTAGTTCTTCCATATTTCTGCCGGGTAAGAGCTTCCTGTCAGCTTTTTGACTGACTCAGGCATATCACAGCCTACCCATACACATGTGGTGTAGTATCTGGTAAAGCCACAGAACCAGCCATCCTTCTTATCGTTTGTTGTTCCTGTTTTGCCGGCGCAAGGCATGCCATTATCCAGATTAGCGCTACGTCCGGTTCCTGATTTCATAACATCTGTCATGACATCTGTCATCATACGTGATGCTGTCTCTGTATATATGACGGTGTCCTTCTGCGATGATGTATATATGATATTGTTGTCAGAATCCACAATCGACTTTATACAGGTAGGATTCCTGTACATTCCATCGTTCTCAAGTGTTGAATATGCAGATGCCATCTCCAGTGTGGATACACCTGTTGTAAAACCTCCAAGTGCTGTTGCTGTGACATAGTCATCCTTTACGATATTGGTAAAATTCATATCCTTGAGATACTGTAAGCCTACCTTTGGTGTGAGCTCATCATATAGCTGCCATGCTACAGTATTCAGTGACTTTTGAACGGCAAACCTGATAGTCACATCACCGTAATATGAATCACCCGAGTTAGACGGTCCTCCATCAAACTTGTGGTCATTTACGACGGTATCCGGTGTCTTACCACGCTCAAATGATGGTGTATACACAATGAGCGGCTTGATTGAGCTTCCCGGCTGGCGATGACTTTGGAAAGCACGGTTTAGCGTATGACTGACCGCATCCTGGCTTCGTCCACCAACTATTGCAACCACCTCGCCAGTGTCGTTGTCTATACAGGTTGCAGCACTCTGCAGCTTAAATGTGCCATCATCGGTCGTGTCTGTAAAGTCCAAAAGCGTCAGGTCAATTGAATCCTGAAGCTGCTGCTGCATAGTCAGATCAATTGATGTATAAATCTTGTAACCGTCTGAGTAAAGCTTTTTCTGACAATATGAATACATCTCATCATATGAAGCATCATACTCCTTTTCTTCATCGTCTGAGTCAAAGTAATACTTGAACTTGAAGCCCTCATTCTCCATGACGCCCTCGTAGCGCAGTAATATGCATAGGTATCCACATAATTGTACTTGACCGTGTCATCCTTCTCAGGCATATTGAGGGTAATCTCCTCGTTTATGGCGGCCTCATATTCCTGCTGTGTGATTTTGCCATCTTCCTTTAGATTTTTCAATATGAGATTGCGACGTGTCAATGTATGATCCTTATTGTTTATCGGGTCATAGTATGTCGGGCTGTTCGGAATCGCACACAAAAAGGCAGTCTGCGACAAATCAAGATCCGAAAGCTCACAGTTAAAATAGCCATGGCACGCTGCCTGAATACCATAATATCCGTTCATGAAATAGACATTATTCAGGTAGAACTCCATAATATCGTTCTTTGAATATTTCTTTTCCAGCGCCATCGCTATGAACATTTCCTTGACTTTTCGCTGCCAGTTCTTGTTCGTATCCAGGTAAATATTTCGGGCGAGCTGCATCGTGATGGTACTGCCACCCTGGGTAATTCTCTTGTTTTTTATAATTGACTTTGCGGCACGCACTATTGCCTTTATGTCCACACCATTGTGCTTATAGAACTTCTTGTCCTCGATGCTGACCATGCAGTTTACGAAGTTCTGCGGTATATCCTCATACTTCACATAGTCAGCCTTTTTGGTAGTGGCCGTCTCGGATATCTCATCACCGTTTGTATCGTAGAGTGTACTCGTGCGCGCCGGTAAAAATGTGTTTTTGTCAGATTTCTGCACGAGCTCTACCGCCTCTGAGTGAAGCTTCGCAACCTTGTCTGCATAGCCTCCAAAGTAAAAAAAGCATAATCCACCGAGAATCAGTACCATCAGAAAAATCTGAAGCTTTATGAAAAACCAGAAAAACGCCGATGCTGCTTTTTCTTCTTTTTC
>ENA-OQIO01000373-OQIO01000373.1-human-gut-metagenome-genome-assembly--contig:-NODE-373-length-24465-cov-2.279522_pt1 | contig 24465 bp, 28 predicted proteins | sample MGYA00242573_ERZ504737 | MGnify/ENA primary metagenome ERZ504737 (study PRJEB26092, sample SAMD00036203) | human gut metagenome | host: Homo sapiens | study: EMG produced TPA metagenomics assembly of...
AGTCAGAAACAGGAGTGTTTTCCTTTTGTCCGTTTCAGACTGAACACGGCTTATCAGCCCTTGATTTTCCATTCTTTCCAGCATCGTAGTAAGAGATGTTATCGCTAATCCGCATTTAGTCGAGAGTGACCTGATTGAGATACCATCCTCCTGCCACAGCACATAAAGAATACGCCCCTGGGCTCCATTAAACGCATCAATATTCTTTTCACTGAGAATCTTCTCGAAAATCCGGTCTCCAAGCTGTTTTATTTTGGTGACAAGAAATCCTCCATTCATTTCCATACAAAAGCTCCTATATAGTAGTTTATTAAAAACATACTATATAGGAGCTTTATTGTCAACAGTTTATATGTCTTAATAGGTAAATTCCATTTTTTTCAATTCTCCAAACTGGAATTGGTTTTATAGAAGCCTTTGCAAATACACCATATCTACAAGGTGTACACCACACTCATATATCGGGTGATCATAATGATCCGTAAAGAAATTTGGCACGATATACGAGCGTACAAAGCCACATTTTTCATAAAAGGGTATCGTCAATGGCTGTCGCCGGTTCCCACTTGCAGTATCGAAAATTGTCCACGGTATTTTTCAACAAGAAATTCAATCAGCGCTTTGGCATAGCCTTTTCGCTGAAATGGGGGAACTGTAGCAATATTCTTAATTTCAAGTATTCCAGTCCCTTCATCCGTTACGACACACTCGCATTTCACTCCGTCATCATCGAGAACATACATTTTACCTTTATAGAGATAACGGTCAACCATATCTTCCTGCTCATCCGCCAATAGGAGCAAATCAAGATATTGTTTTTTGTTTTCTGTAACTTCTACAATTCTCATCAATCACACCTGCAAATCCCGACTTGTTGACATCTTATCACATCGGTATATCGGGCGCAAGGATTGGCATGTCCGTGGGAGGGATTTAATGGAGCCTACCTGAATAAATGAAATCATACATACAGACATACAGAAGAAAAAAAGAATTGATGGTTTGTAACAGTATCATTTGGCATAAGAGAAACTGCTAAACTGAAATCAATCTCCACTCACTTCTCTTTGTTAGTCTCTGATACCACGCCAGTATCAGAGACATTTTTGTTTTTTCAAATCCGTGGGTGGTCAAAAGGGTGCCATTTTCTACATTTATTACGAGAAGTGCAAGCGAGGTGTTTTATCTCTTGGCAACTGTATCTTCTCACTCAATTTTCCCTAGCACTGTACCTTGAAAACCGAATACGATTCCAAGACATCACCGTGTCCGAGCCACTATGAGCAAGTGAAAGAGGCGTGGTCAAGCCTCATTGCGACGACTGCACGGGAAAACAATGGTACACTCGTCCGGCTAGGCCTCAAACCGAGGGACGACGCACCCACAAGCATGGGCCGAGGCTGAAATGCCTGTGTCCCCCTGACCAGGGACTTGGAATCGATATCTTAAACCTATTACTTTGTAGGAAAGGGGGTGTATGAGATGAACTGCACACAAAAGCAGCAATTAGTAAGTTTTCCGAAGGTCAGGATATGGAAATCTTGGTTCCGTTACTTTAATAACCACAAGGAATTCCGAAATGAAGGAACCGTCCATCTTTTCAGTCTCATGGCACTCTTTAGCTATGCGAACTTCCGCTCGAATGAGCGCGTAATCAATGGTGAGAGATACATGGAGCACCTGGCCAATGGATCTGCAAGCTTGGATCGTTACCCAGGATTCTACGTGTCCATTCCAAAAGACAAGCTCTTGAGCAATTGGACTATTACGAGAAATACGGGTTCCTGACCTATGAATGGCTCGATGAAGAGAATGAGATCATTCGCTTTTCTATCACCAATTGGAAAGAGCATTGCACGAGCCTACAGTATAACTATTATAGCTATAAGGCTCTGGATTCTTTTTCTTCCCATTACCTGTTGGTCGAATGCTCCTACGAGTCGCTCTCAAAACAGATGGGATCGTATTTAGTGAATTGGACGCCATTATGGACATGTGGCTGCACACCATCTTAAACGATCCCAAGGTGCGAGGATCGGAGTATATGCCGGTTGTGTATTACTCCAATATGCGAGGTATGCCGTTGCTCTCATATACTTACCTTGCAAAACGCTGGGGTTGGTCAAAATCCCGCGTTGGCCGCTTCATGTTGAAAGCTGGCGAATACGGAATTATCAGCGTGTGAGTTTCTCAAGCTCACGCGGCTCTGTCATTTCAATGTGTCGGTATCGAGAAATGATTTTTGGCGATACCTGCGAAGAGCTCGAGCTAAGCAGCATTGGTGAGATCATTGGCATTACAAAGGCTGCTGATTTGGTCGATCCCGATGAAGGCAAGATGGATATCAGCATTGAAACTCGCGTCCCGCCCGCTCACACTATAGGGAAGCCCCGAAAAGCCTTGAAAATTCAAGTGTTTCTGGTGATCCGAAGTTCTTTTTTTGCTCGCCAAATTCCATTAGTCTTCTACAGTGCTTTAGACTGGGAGGTAACAAATCAGGAGAAGAATAGCCGCGATCCACCGTCTGAGTCCCAATCAGGAAAGGAGATGAAACAATGACATCAGATAGCACTCCCGCGTTTGAGATAGAAAAGGAAGCTTTGAAAACGGAGATCGAAACCGGCATCCAATCCGGCGTTGATCATTTAGAGAACAAAGCCGCAAAACGCAAGGATGGGGATAAGTATCATAACACAAGGCATCTGCTCAAGCAGTATCGGAAAGTAGCATATGCGATCCAAATCTCGGAAGCAGATATGAATGTTCGAATGGAAATGGAGCATGGCACCCGTCTTTCCACACTCGAAGTCAATGCCGAATTGGCTGGCGTGGATTTATCCGGTTCTAAACTGGAGGGTTATGCCAGGACAGTTATTCGGAGCAAGAACATGCTCCAGATTATTGATAACGCGCTAAATACGGTTCGCATGGATCCAGACCACGGTGAGCTGATGTATCAGGTTCTCTTCCTCACATACTTCTCCCGAAAGAAGCCTGCGAATCGTGAGGTGATTTTGGCGGAACTTGATCGGCAAGGATTCCCCATGTCGATGGTAACCTATCATAGCTATCTCAACATGGCAATTCGAGCGATTGACCGCATTCTGTGGGGCTACACGGCGCGTGATTGCATGGAGATTATCAAGCAGTTTTTACCTTGAACCACTATTGAACTGTTTTCGAACGAAACTTGAAGTTCTGCTTAATTGCACCTGTATCCCCTAATGGTAAGATGATAGCGTCGAAAAGATTCATTGATGGACTGCCTCCTTTCATCGGGAGGCATTTTTCATGTGAAGCCAGGAACTCAGGTCGTACTGCCCGAGTTCCCGGCTTTTCTTTTCGGCTCTATTTGAAAGGAGGACTTCCCAATATGAATCTAAACAAACCTGCCGTCATCAAGAAGCTGCAGGAGCGATTCAGAAATGTAAATGCAGGCCGAGGCCTATATACTGCCTTTCTCGTGCCTACGATGCTGACCATGTTTTCCACACGCGCCTTTGCTGCTGACACCATTTGGACGAAGGCGAGTGCAATCATGCAGGATGTGTACACTCAAATCCTCGGCATCAGCACCATCGCAGCTGTTGTTACTGCGGCTATTGCGCTTCTTCTGATGAACTTCTCCAGATCTGACGAACGGTTGATGAGTCCCGTGCATGGTTAAAGCGGATCATTATTACTTGGGCCATTCTCAATAGCCTTGGCTTTATCATGGCCTATGTGACACCATTCTTTTCCGGTGGCACTTGGACTCCCTAATTACGAAGGAGAATCAAGACATGAAGAATATTATCTGTTTCTTATCCGGTATTGTCGCTGGCATTGCCATGTGCCTCACCGCAGCATACTACCTGCCTGAAAGTAGCTTCGATGATGAGTTAGGCCACTTCTAAGCAGATGCAGGAGGAGCCGCATGGGAATCTTAGACAGTATTGTTGAGTGGATTGCCACACAGGTCATGAATCTGCTGGATCTGATCACAGGGTCCGTACTCGGTGCGCTAGGCTGTGATATGAGCACGTTTCTACGCTATTTCCCAGCCGCTGAAACGCTCTATGAAATATTCGTAGCGATTGGTGTAGGCTTCATCTTACTGAACCTTGTGTGGCAGCTATTCAGAAACTTTGGGCTTGGACTGGGCCTTAGTGCGGAGGATCCAGTCAAGCTCGCCATCAAATCCATTCTCTTTATCTTTTTAGCACTTTTTGCGGATCAGATTATGGTGCTCGTTTTGGGAATCGTAGGAACGCCATACGACTGGGTGGTAGACACAGCACTTCCCCCAATCGAGTTTGCAAGTTTTGCCAGCGTAGTAACAGTTTTGGTGGGCAGCCTTGTGTCCGGCTCGGTAAGTTTGATTGTACTCATTTTGGTGCTCATCGTAGCATGGAACTATATCAAGCTTCTATTCGAGGCAGCGGAGAGATACATTCTCGTCGGCGTTCTGATCTACACAGCTCCAGTCGCATTCGCTACAGGGGCATCAGAAAACACATCAAATGTCTTTAGTGCATGGTGCAGAATGCTTGGAGGCCAGCTTTTTTTGCTGATCATGAATGCATGGTGCCTGCGCTTATTCACGAGTATGGTTGGCAGTTTTCTTGCCAACCCGTTATCCGTTTGAGGAGGTAAAGATGAAGAGAAAAGCACATATCATACTGCTTGTATTGCTGCTCTTATGCGTACTTTCGACAACCGCCTTTGCCATCGATGAGAGCGAAGTAGAAAGTGCCATTGCGGCATCGAGCAAGGAAGAAGTTGCTGGCAATGTTTTTATCTGGTTTCTATGCGCCATTGGATTCCTTAAAGTCAGCCAGAAAATTGATAGTTTTATGGCTTCTTTGGGAATCAATGTCGCAGAACCGGTGGAAGTATGTTGACTGAGCTCATGGTTGCCGGACGCGGCATTGCTGCTGTTGCGGGGGCTGTAGGTGGAACTGTATTTAACCATCATTCCTCAAGTAACAGCACTCACACAAATGCACAGGCCGCCGGCGCTGCTTTTACAGGTGGAGGAAACGGCCTTGTCGGCGTTACGAGACGTGCTGCTGGAAACGCGGCAGCCGCAAGCGCTACAGGCAATGCAAAAGGACTCAGCAATCTTGTGGGTGGCGCTATGTTCGAATCAAGCCTACAAAATGGAGGCAAATTTGCAATGAGCGTTGTTGGAGCTGTGGCAAAAGGCAGCATATCCTCAGTCGGTCCATCACCGGTGATCAGGCGGCTGAGGCGTTGACGAGCTATTTGGCTATTCGCCTGTTGACTCAGGTAGCGCACTTGCAGATGATGGTGGCCTCATCCCTCCATCTCCCATTACGTCAGAAGACGTAGTTACGCTTGATGGCGGCACAGCCGCAGGAACAGCTTCTCCTACTGCGTCTGCAAATGGGACACCTATCCCATCTGGCGCTAGAGAGCACGACGGTTCTGTGGTTGAGAGTGCACGCATTTCTGGAGCGCCACCCATATTTCAGAATGTTGAAATCGGCGGTGGACGCATCACGGGCCTTGAGGTCTCACCTGATAGGCAGTCAGATAGGGAGTTTGCTATGTACAGCACAGAACAATACATGGCCCCAACTGGCCCGTATGATACCGTCCAAACAGTAGACGGTGCCTCGTGGTATCGGCAGTATGCTCAGCCCAAAGTTGAGAAAACGCCCTATACCGATGAAGGTGACAAGATTAGGTATGAGGAACGCATCGTTTCTCAGATGCCGCCTGTTCCCAAAAGAAAGGACAAAATCTAATGAGTGATGAAAAAAGCCAGCAGCAAACATCGACCGAATCCACAGTTGCGGGTGCCGCAAAGACTGGCAAAGCAATTTCCAATATTGCCAAGGGCGCAGCTGCAGGTGGTGCTCATGGTGCGGCAATTGAAGCAGGGAAGTCTTCTGCGAAATGGCTGATTCCGTTGATCGCGGCAGTTTTGTTGCCTCTAATTCTTGTAGCTATGCTTCCTTCTATCATCTTCGGATCATTATTGGGCGATGGAACGGACTCCCCGAATGGATCTCGAACGATGAAGTGTTAGTCCAGAATATGACAGCCATCAACGAGGGCATCAGTTCCATCCTCTCTGAAGGATTAACGGATGTTCTTGAACGCATTGATTCTGATTTTGCATCGTCCGGCTGTGATGGAAAAGAGATCAACAATCCCTTTGGCGCTGATGTGGTGTTTAATGCAAATGCGTTTGTTTCCCAGTATTGCGCACACAAGGACACAGAAATTGCATCTATTTCCAAGGAAGATATGGAGGCTTTGCTCACCGCTAACAAGGATAAGCTCTACTCTTTTGCTTTCACGGATGAAGAGCGAGAAATTCCCCCTGAGCAAGGTGACGAAGACTCGGGCGAAACCATTCATGAGACCATTCGGATCTATACCATCTCCTATAATGGAGAAGCGTATTTTGCCGATCAGGTCTTCCACCTGTCAGACGATCAGAAACTCCTTGCAAGCCAATATGCGCAAAACTTGACTGTCCTCTTGGGCGATGGAATTTACCAAGGTCTAAGTGAAACAGAGTTCTCAGCAATGGACCTATCCTACGACGGGGTCGTTTTTGCTGACGGCGAAACACAGGTTGTCTATTACAATCAGTTAGATGAACGGTGGAAGTACTCGCCCTATGGTACAGATACGATTGGTGGTTATGCCTGCGGCCCGACTGCAATGGCCATAGTGATATCCAGTCTTACCTCAGAAACCATTGATCCACCTCATATGGCACAATGGGCATACGAGCACGGGTACTGGTGCAGCGGCAATGGTTCTTATCGTTCTTTGATACCAGGAGCAGCGCAAGCGTGGAGCCTGAGTGTCGATGCTGCACAGCTTCTGAACCACAGCGTATCATTGATGCGCTTGCGGAGGGCAAGTTAGTCGTTGCACTCATGACGAAAGGCCATTTTACATCGAGTGGCCATTTCATTGTCCTGAGAGGCTGCACATCCGATGGGAAGATACTCGTCGCAGATCCTTCCAGTTATAAGCGCTCTGAGAAGAGTTGGGATATGTCCATTATCCTCAACGAAGCTAGTAAGCGCGCTGGATCCGGTGGGCCGTTTTGGATCATCGGAAACTGACAATAGAATAGAGGCAGAACATGAGCAAACCGAACGAAGAACGGGATATTTACTATATCCCGCCAAACTTTCTTGCAAGTGGGCGCTTATTTGGCGGAATGATTCGAGCACGCAATGCGATTGAAGCTTGCGTGCTCGTTTTGTTGACGGGTATTCCTATCATCAAGTTGCCTATGTCGCTTACTGTGCGGATTATCATTCTTTGCCTGCTCCCACTCCCGCTTTGGTATTTTTGGCATCATCGGTTTTGAGGGCGATTCACTTTCGGAATTTGCGATCAATTGGGTTCGCTGGTTCATTCATCGGCGGAACCTTTATCGCTCTGATGTCACTATACCTGAAACCGCTAGGAAGCAGAAAAAGAGGATATGGGAGCAAGAAGCTACCAAGCCGCCCGAAGAGTTAGGCATTCGGATCAAGCAGCCTCGCAAGAAACGAAAACGCCCTACAAAAACCGAAAAGCAGCTCAACAAAAATAATCGCAAGATGGTGCCAAGTCACAAAAAGCAGGTGACTTACTCGGAAGACTTTGTTCCAGTAAAGGATATCCGCAACGGCATTATTGAAACGGAGGACGGCCGTTACATCAGAGTCCTCGAAGTTGAACCGATCAACTTTCTTTTACGCAGTACATCTGAGCAGAAGAATATCGTTGCCAGCTTCGCGAGCTGGATGAAGATTTCCCCAATAAAAATCCAAATCAAAGTGTTGACAAAGAAGGCCGACATCGGAAAGCACCTCAATACCATCGAGCGGGATATGGAGTCCGAGAGTAATCCAAAGTGCCGAGAATTGCAGCTGGACTACTATCGCCTTATCCAGACAATTGGCTCGCGAGAAGCAATTACCCGCAGATTCCTTGTGATTTTTGAGTATGAAGCTGTCACGAATCGCAAACCGGAGTACTCGGAGATTGTCTCGGCTCTGGAAACGGCTGTTCAGACAGCGCGGCAGTATTTCCTACACTGCGACAATGCGGTTGTTACCCATGATGACGAAAACGCCTTCCTGTTGGAGATCCTCTACACCATTTTCAACCGATCAACTTGTGAGGTAAAAACAGTTGAGCAGCGCATTCGGGAGCTCCAGTCAGCACGAAGGGATGCCGACATCACTATGCCAGTCCTCTCTTAAAAGTGTATTTGCCCCCGATTCCATTGACTTGACTCATGGGTCATATGTAGTAATGGACGGAGTATACCATGCATATCTCATAGTTCCCTCTGATGTATAATCCTCGCGTTGTTGCCGGTTGGACAAGTATTCTCGTCAATGCTGGCGAAGGGATCGATGTCGATTTCTATTTTCCCGCGAGCCAAAAGAACGCATTCAGGCTAAGCTGGGTCAACAGATCCGAATCAACCGCAGTCGTTTGAAAGACACCTCGGATACCAATTCGGACTTTGATGATTTCGAAAGCGCAATCCGTTCTGGCTACTTTCTGAAAGAAGGCCTTGCAAATTACGAGGATTTCTACTATTGCAACACACTAGTCACAATCACTGCAGATACACTCGAAAATCTGGAGTGGCGTATATCTGAGGTGCGTCGGCTGATGGTTTCACAGGATATGGATATCCGGATTTGCCGATTTCGTCAGGAGCAAGCGCTACTGTCGATCCTCCCGCTTTGTAGCTTGAATAAAAAGCTCTTTGAGGCGAGCAAGCGAAATATGCTTATCTCTGCGGCTGCCAGTTGTTATCCTTTCACCTCGTTTGAGATGAGTGATGAGAACGGCATCCTGCTCGGAGTCAACCAGCATAACAACAGCTTGGTCATAGTTGATATCTTCAATAGCCGCGTATATAAAAACGCCAATATGGTTCTTCTGGGAACCAGCGGTGCCGGCAAAACCTTTACGCTCCAGTTGATAGCTCTCCGCATGCGTCGGAAAGGTACCCAGGTCTTCATCATAGCACCTCTCAAAGGCCATGAGTTTCTGAGAGCCTGTAACAACATTGGCGGTGAGTTCATTTCCATCAGTCCGGCATCGAAACAATGTATCAATGTCTGCGAGATCCGCAAGCAGGATCTCAGCGCCAATCAGTTGATCGACGGCGTAGTTAGTGAGAACTCGATCTTGGCAAAAAAGATTCAGCAGCTGCACATTTTCTTCTCGCTGCTAATTCCAGATATCAGTCATGAAGAACGACAGCTCCTTGACGAAGCACTGATTCGAACCTATGCGAAGAAAGGGATCACGCACAACAACGAGTCGCTGATTGACCCAGAACACCCGGATCGCTACCGAGAGATGCCGCTCCTTGGTGACATCTATGAGATTTTAATGGAATCTCCTGAGACGAGGCGGATGGGCAATATTCTGAACCGTCTCGTGAATGGATCCGCCAAAACCTTCAATCAGCACACGAATGTGCAGCTCGACAATCTCTACACAGTCCTTGATATTTCCGAGTTAACGGGCGAGCTTCTGCCTGTAGGTATGTTTGTCGCACTCGACTACGTCTGGGATAAAGCCAAAGAAGACCGCACAAAAGAAAAGGCGATCTTCATTGATGAAGCATGGGAACTTATTGGAGACGATGATACCAATAACCCAAACAACGCCAAGGCCCTTGCAGGCGAGTGGGTTCAGGAGATTTTCAAGATCATTCGTGGCTACGGCGGTGCGGCCATTGCTGCCACCCAGGATATTGGCGACCTTGATCGAAGCCGGTTCGGCAAAGGCATCTTAAATGTTGCAAAGACCAAAATCATTTTGAACTTAGAAAATGATGAGGCGCAGCGCGTCCAGCACATTCTCCACTTATCTGATGCAGAGATCATGTCAATCACTCGTTTTGAACGCGGCCAAGGACTGATCTCCACAAACTCCAACCACATCACAGTTTCGTTCAAGGCATCCCCCTTGGAGAAACAACTGATTACAACCGACCGCATGGAACTCAACCAGATTCTCAAGGAAAAGATCGCCCAAAATACACATAATGTTGTCGAATGAAAACACAGCAAAGGTCATGTTTACATTAGCTCTACACTAAGCGTAATTGCGGTTTTCCTTTACACTATGCGGTTTCCTATCTCTACACAAAGGAGAGCATAATGAAGTTTTCCAATACCGTTCGAAGGAGGGAAGTTGCCTTTATGATTCGGCTGCTGACCATCTTCGGTGTCGTTGAACAGCGACAAATGCGGTTGCTCTTCGATCATATGAGCAATCGTTCCTATGGCCAGATCCTCGCACGTCTCCGGCAAGAGGGTCTGGCCTATTTCTCGCCGGACGGCCAATTCCTCGCAACAAGTCGATACTCATTAGATCACGGGAAGACGCAGGAAGCCATCATGGCTTTCTGGGCATTCATCCAGATGAGAGATCATGTGCTGGATTTTTGTGCGAGTGAGCCTCCGGCAATTCTCTCATTCTCTTCAGCCGATAAGGATTATGATCTGATTTCCGGTAGCCAACGCAATATCCCATCGATCAACGCCTCTCGCACACTCGTGCCAGAGGCGTCCGTTCGTTTGATTGTCGTAGATGATATGAAGTCCCTGGATGAGCTGATTCCCAGAGATGATAACGATTATGGAGTCCTGACTGGTTCTGACGGCGTAGAACAAATCTACAAACTATGAGGTGTGATATGGATAACCCAAGTACATTCAAGTCATGCGCCAAGTGGCTTCTGATTTTGATGGTATCAGCCACGAACTCTTTCAGGTTGCTAGCGACTTAGAGCGTATGGATCAGTATAACCCCCAGCAAAAACTCTTTAGTCTGGTTAGATCGGCAGAAGTATCCTCGGTTACTCTGAGAAATCTGACCGCCAGAACAGTTCGTGATGATACGGCGCCATTCTATTGTGAGGTGGCGGATCTGCTGGGGATTAAGGTCGAGGAGACTCATGATTGGCTCAAGATCTCTGTTCCAGCGATTCTTCCGAAAAGGAACCAGAGAGATAATCAAGCATTTTTGACTCGGCCACTTCGGTACGCGATTATGGACTATCTCAAAGAGAACCCAATGGAGCGCTTTGGTAGCTGCGCCATCTGCATTGTTCATAACTATGATGCTGCTCTTGGAAAAAGGCGTATTCGTGACTATGACAATATTGAAACCAAGCGGTATCTGGATGTCATTGAATCGATGCTACTGACCAATGATAGCGGTCTCCTATGCACGGTCCTCCAGGCTACGAGGATGTCTGATCGGGACAGCGCAGAGTTCTACCTGATGAGACCTGAAACGCTTTCATCCTGGGCTAAAAATCACATTAAAACAACTACCAAAACCTGCTCTGAGTGATGGGCAGAAATTGGTAGTGATTTCGTGCATACGAGCTGTCCCCACTCAGGGAGCACAGAAATAGGTAGTGTTAGGCAATACAAATTCTGTCTGGGTGTTTTTTGCTTGGTCAGTTTTGCTCTTTTGTGAGTAGCTTTATGATGCACCTCTGGCAGCCTGTTGGCAGCCTTGCTGCTGATTTGATTGGAGTGTCTATGATTACATGTAAGAATGATGCTTACTCGAATTGCTCTGGTTGTTGGATATTGTATCGAGTTTCCGACGCAGCTGGCGGTGCGGATCGGTGGCGGCGCTGAATGGAATCGCAGGGTCATGTATCGTGCGATTGGGAAGGCTATGTGCGGCTATATCGGAAGAAGCATAAGCGCCATGTGATTCGTTCAATGAGCTTGACGCAGAAGGGTTTCGAGTATGTTGCACAGAGGGATCCGGAAGCGGTGTCCATGATCTATTCAAGAGTCAATAGCTCTGAGCGCATTTACCCTGGTTGGATCGACAAAATCCTGCGGCTTCACGCAATTGCTATTGGTACGGTTATGTCTAACGCGGCCGGAGCGATGCTCCTCATCTCTCAAAAGCCATCTCTCATGTCGCCTGCCAAAAGAGCAACGAATGCGGTCGTGCCGGATCCCAACAAAATCTATTACTACGCCGCACACGAGTTGCGTGTCGCCATCGAGGAGTACTCCCCGGAGTCAGTATCCAAGAGCTCACGCACGATCGGTATTATCGTCAAAGGGCGGTGTTGCTTCTTTCTTTACTTCACAGGTAGCACAAGAATGTACTGGATGAAGAATAGCGAGGAGAACTATGCTGCCGCTGTGAAAAGCCTTCTGCTCGCAAGAGGTTTCGGTATCACGTCAATCCACCAGATCGTCATCGGATCCACCATGAGTGTGGCACAGCGCCTCTGTCATGGAGCAAAGCCATTTGGGAACAAGTACTTCGTCGTTTCGACTTTCTTTGCTCAATGTCTGTTCCTTACCAATAACAAGGAAGGTGACACTCTCCTGAAGCTCATCCTCCACGATGAACTGACAATGGAAATCAATCGCGCCGCATTATCACCTTTCCACCCACCACGAATCCCTACCCGCGAATATGACGCAATCGAGACCTCGCTCGACAGGCTGTTCTTTTGAACTACCAATGTGACCTACTCATGCTATCGGATATTCACCCGATGCCGGAAGGTTTTCGAGGTAGCCCGATCATGCTCTGTTTTGACTATCAGACGCAGGTTATCCAGAGAATTGTGGGGCCGGCCATTGAGGTGCGTCCGTTAGAAAGCAGATTAGATTATGGATAAAAGAAAACTGAAAATAGCACTTAGCCTTGCCGTCCTGATTCCTTGCGTGCTTTACACTGCTGGTATCATTGCGCAATTCATTATTAACATCAATGCTTGGAAATCGGCGGGTAGTGACTATCGTACTTCGCCAGGGCTTCCATCCTCGCAGATCAGCGAAGTGGTTCGAGCGCTGTTTCACTTTCCAGAAGGACTCATTGCCATTGGGGTTGTAGTCCTTGGCATTGCCGTACTCTGTGTATTTGGACTCCGAATTGGATGGGGCCAAAATGGTGTGACAGACTCTGATCGCAATCTGACCGTATCGAATTCTGGAAGCTACGGAACGGCAAGCTTCATGTCACCCAAAGAGGCATCTGCATGCTTTGAGGTGACGAGTGCAAAAAGGACCAGCCAAGACATCCTTGGGATGCTCCCGGATGGTCAAGTCCTGACGCTTCCAAAGGATACCCGTCTCAACGCAAATCTTGCCGTATGCGGATCTTCCGGTACGGGAAAATCCAGAGCCATCTCACGAAACCTCGTTTTGCAAGCGGTCAAGCGTGGTGAGAGCGTGATCCTGACTGATCCAAAATCCGAACTATATGAATCCATGGGCGAGTATCTCCGTGAGAACGGATATATTGTCAAAGTCTTCAACCTTGTTGAAATGGATCATAGCGACTCCTGGAACTGCCTTGGTCGAAGTCGGAGTCAAGTGAGCTCATGGCCCAGACCTTTGCTGACATTGTGCTTCAGAACACCAGCGGTGATTCGAAAGACGCGTTCTGGTACAACGCAGAACTCAACCTTCTAAAAGCGCTTGTTCTCTATGTTGCGTTGGAGATGCCTCCGGAAAAGCGGAACATCGCGACGGTGTATGACCTTCTCTATACTCAAACCGAAAAGGCTTATCTGATATGATGGCCAGCATTAGCCACGAGCATGCGAACCAATACACGGGAGAGCTGCTTCCTCCATCACCTGCATCTGCGCCCTACGCAATCTTCAGGCAATCGAGCGAAACCGTTCGCACGAGTGTTATCATCGGCCTCGGAAGCAAGCTGGCAGTTCTGCAAGCCCAGCAGGTGCGGAATATCACCTCCTACAATGAGATCGACCTGGAACTGCCCGGTAAACAAAAGTGCGCATATTTCTGCATCGTCTCCGATCAGGATAGCACTTATGATTTCCTCAGCTCCTTGTTTTTTAGCTTCCTGTTCATTCGTCTGATCCGCCATGCCGATGCTTACTGTGAGGACGGGATGCTGCACCCAAAGGTAAAATTCATCCTTGATGAGTTTCCCAACTGCTGCCTTATCCCCGACTTCACTAAAAAATGCTCTACCATCCGTTCAAGAGGTTGCTCCGTTGCCGTCTTTTTCCAAAATGTCGGCCAGATGCGCAACCGATACCCAGACGATCAATGGCAAGAGATCCTCGGTGCCTGTGACAGCACGGTTTTTCTCGGATGCACAGATATGCTGACCGCTGAGTACTTCAGCGACCGCATTGGAACAGCATCAGTCGAAGTGGAAGGTACGATGCGGGAACTCAACACCATGCACATTACCGATTATACCCCAAGATTCCGTAAGACCAACTCACTTGGCCGGCGCCCATTGCTTACCCCTGATGAGGTCTTGCGTTTACCCCCGGATCAGGTCCTGATTTTCATAAGAGGTCAGAAAGTCATGCGAGCCAAGCGCTTTGACTACTCCCTGCATCCGGACTATAAAAAACTGAAGAGCCGCAAGGCAATCTTACACGAGCCTGACTGGAAAAGCAGTCAGGCTTCCTCTGTATCTGCCAGCGGTGTATCTTCACCATCCGTAACCGCGGCCATACCGGCAGAAAAAGCTAATGTTGGTTCCCAGAAGAAACCACCTGGGAAGCCACCACGCAGCACAACTCGCAAGGTCGTGAATGCGGATGAACTCTTCTAGGAAAGGAGAAGAAAAATGCCTAAGAAGAAAGTTACTGAAGCCGTTGAAGAGACCGCTCAGGAAACCATCCCTGTTGAAAAGGCCCCTGCACAGATGCCACGCCGTCAGGGTAGTGAGGATCTTCTTGAACTGAATGATCTGGAACGTGGCGTCACACGCGAGGATAGTGAAGAAGCGAAATGGGGCTATCTTGCTGGCGCAGTGCGAAGACAGCAGATCCTGACTGGAATCGTAAGCGCAGGGATGACCTATACCGAAATGGCATGCCAATCGTTCCCATTGATTTCGAGGGACTCTGTGTCAAAATCCCCGTTCGCGAGATGACTCTGATCGAATGGCCAGAAGATGAACCAATCCCTCGAAGCGTCCGAGTCCAAATTGGACGGATGCTTGGCGCTACGATCGACTTTATCCCAGCTGGTGTCGATTTCAAAGAGCGCGTTGCAATCGGGTCCCGTAAAGCTGCCATGTTGCAACGGCAAAAGCGCTACTACGCTTCAGGGCGTGTGAAGCCCGGCATCCTTATGGCATGCCGAGTCCTTACCGTTGGAAATAACACGATGATGGTAGAAGCGTGCGGCGTTGATACGGAAATTTACGCACGCAACGTGTCCTGGGAATGGTTTTCCGATATTGCGGATCTCCACTCCACAGGCGATCTGGTTGTCGCAAGAGTTCTCGATGTGACATACAACGAGCAGCGTGACACTTACGCAGTCAACCTCTCAATCAAGGACGCCTCTGAAAACCCGGATCGGGCAGCCTTGGAGAAGATCGTCCCCAACTCCAACTACTTCGGCGTTGTTACCGGTGTGAAAGACCGCGTTTTCTTCGTCCGTCTTCAAGCGGGTGTCAATGCCAAAACGAAGCTGTATCGCTCCATCGACATGCCCAGCAGATTGGATACGGTCAGTTTCCGCGTCACAAGGGTCGATGAAGAAAACGGTATTGCGCTTGGATTTATCACCAGAATCATTAAGCGCCATACCAGATTGAGGTAACCCAACATGAACTATTCTCCCAGCAGCCGCGATGCGATCGATGAACACTGCAGGAGGTCATTCGGTCATGCCTCAATATCGTGGAGCAGCATGGTGACACATACGTTGCCATCCACAAGGACGATGATATCGAATGCATCGTCCTTGTCTCCATGATCCGAAGCTATCCCATCCTATCCATCATAGTTGCAGACAAACTTCTGCTCGCGGATATCAATGCGGAGCAGATGCACAGCATCGCGAATGAGCTGAATCTGGTGTCGGTCACAGGTTGGCATTCCGTCTTCCTGGCGGATGACAGCATGATCTATATGTACCGGCAATGTCTTTGGCTATCGATGAGCTTGACCTATGAAGACCTCCTTACCATGCTGAAAGAATGCATCAGCGAGTACAAGCGCGGCAAAGGCCGCCTTACTACAGGTGAGTATCCGACCGACCCGGTCGCGTAACGCCTCAAATTATGAAAGGGTTAAAACCATGAAAAAGCGGATCACATCATTGATGCTCATTCTTGTCGTCGCAGTATCCATGACGATGGGAGCGAGCGCGGCATCGTACATTCCGGACGATGTCACCTACCAGAATCTGAACGGCCAGCAGCTTGCCATCAAGACCTATACGCTTCTTCCGGACCAGGATCCCTCCGACCTGTATGAAGATGACTTCGAGTATGACGGATTCCTGTATTCTATGAGCGATATTGTCAAAGAAGAGCAGCGCTACCAGGAAGAGAACGCACATACCGAGGTTGTCACTGTCACAACCGCAAGTAAGAACCTCGAAGATATCCTTGCTGAGCTGAAACCGACGATCGAGTACGATGACGGAGTCTCCTCCGGCACACTTTCGCTCGATCATAGCACTCTCAAAACGGAGGCAGCCGGCTATAAGCGCAGTTCCTATACTGTGACAGCGACAAAGAACTACACCGGCCTCGACCGAAATGATTCATCCTACATCGATAAGACCGTAGAGAAGAATGGCAGAACTTTGAGCCTCTCCAATGTAACTTGGAGCGTTGAGAGTACTGCTCTGGTCGGCGATGAGCTCGTCCCGGCAACTTACTCTGCGGTAGCCACCTATTCGGGCTCTGCCAGTTCTACCGTCGCAACTGGCTATATTACGACCGCCGAATACAAAGGCACTGTCGTATCCTCTGGTATTTCCAGCATTCTCTATACCGTAACCTACCTGGGCACCAAGATTGAACCGATGAAAGCGGAACCCACCTTCAAAGGTGCGGTCTTGGTGATCTCCATTATCGCGGAACCGCCCTTTTGGCCGCACTGTTGTTCCTCGGCCTCACGCTTCGTAAGAATACTACAGTCTACAAAGCAACAGGCAAAGGCAACGAATATGAAAAATGCGGCCGGCTTCATCTGAAGGCCAAGAATCCCGAGCTGCGTATTGACCGCTTGAAGGATATTCCTGAAGGTGTGATCGCAATCGAAGTGATCAGGCAGTCGCAAAGAAGCTCTTCGGCCAGACCATCGCCATCCGTTGCTATGACAATACTGTCGAGCACACCGTTGGTGAGGTCAACGGTTCGTACTGGTTCAAAGTCGATATTGGCTCTCAGGAAGGTGAATCCAATTATGAGGAGGAACCTTAATATGAAGCTCAATCGACTTTTGACCCTGTGCTGTGCGCTGAGTATGGCACTCGGCATGGTGACTTTCGCTAGTGCCGCAGACTATTCCTTCAAAACCTCTCCTGACCCTGTCTATTACGGCAGCACGAACTACGAGGATCTCTACGACGCTGAGTATCGTTACGGCTCACGCAATCAGATCGATTACGACATCCCTGAGATCCAATACGGACTCAGTCAGGAATTCCTGGAAAGCTCCCTCAATAATCCCTACCTGAATGGCAACACACAGTACGGCTTTGGCGGGAGCAGCTCGAATACGCGGTACCCGGAGTCCGATTTCAGCAATTCCAGCATCATCTCTGGTGGCAGCCTAATCGAAGTTCCGTATCAGCCTCTGTCACCATTACTGATCTGAAACAGAAAGATGGCAGCATCGGCAAAGTCTCGATCGACCGTGTCAGCCTGAGCTGCAAGGTGTATGAAGGCGCTACTGACAGCTCAATGTCCAAAGGAGCTGGTCACTATACCTCGTCTGGCATCTATACCGGCAACATTGGTCTGTTCGGCCACAATCGTGGCAGCCATGCCTATTTTGCTAAGCTGAAGAATGTGAAGATCGGTGACATCGTAGAGTACAAGACCGCGATCGGCACCAAGACCTACCAAGTGACTTTTGTCGGGTCCATCTCCTATACCGACTATTCGTACCTGAATGAGATGGGAGATAACCGAATTACCTTGATCACTTGTATCGCTAACCAGCCCTCTCTGCGTCTGTGCGTGCAGGCAGTAGAGATTCGATAAATGAACTGGAGGAACACTATGAAAACCAATAAGCCCCGCAATCGTGAGAGTCGTACCAAGCCCATCCCCACCGAGTCCAGCGTAGCCATTCGGCTGCGCCTGCCTCGCGAGTCCTATGACAGATGAGAGATCTGGTTAAGAACAGGCGGGCAACCAAGGAAGACATCTTCCTGCGTGGCTCCAGGCTACTGCAATCAGTAATTCATCCCTACGCCTTTCCCCCGCAGAGAGTGGCTGGAATACACTTGATGAGGTGAAAGAAAATGAAGAGAATCGGATCCTTTATCGCCGGTCTTCTGGTCGGCACCATGCTCTTTGGCGGCTCCGTGGCCTATGCGGCCGGCGTCGTTGCTGAGCTGAGCAGCCATCGGTTCTTTGTCGATGGTCAGGAAGTGAAGATGACCGCATACGCTATCAACGGCAACAACTATGTGATGCTCCGCGATATCGGCAAGGCGGTTGGTTTCAATGTTCATTGGGACAGCACCAACGGCTGTGTCCAGATTGAGAGCGATAAGCCGTATACCGGCACAGCTCCCGCGAAGACGCAGAGCGTGGCAGTGGGAGCTAAGAAAGCTGACTACACACAGGCGGATGTCATGCCCGAGCCCAAGGCGGGCGACAAGATCCCCTGCAGCGACGGCTATGTGTATGAGATCACCGATGTGAGCAAGTACCAGAACAGTATGTTCGCTACGCAGGAAACTGACACCCTGCCGGACCCCACCTGTGACTGGAGCCTGCTGGATCAGCCGACTCTGCCCGAACCCGAGGCGAACCACTTCACTTCCGGTGGTAAGGAGTACATGTTCGTGCGCAACCTCTTTGAGACCCGTCGCATGCAGTACACCCTCTATAACGCCATCGGCGACAATCCGCAGACCTGGCAGAACGGAAAGCCCGTAACCAGAGCGGATGGCAGCCCTCTTGTGACCGTGAAGCTGTCTATTCCCGAAAGCGTGGCAGCCAACAGCTTCTGGCCCTGGCGCTCCGACCAGATCGTCGAACTTTTCAATTCCTGCCCTCCCGGCGAGTACGCCTTTGAGGCATGGGATGTCTATTGTGACGGAGCCTTCCAGTACACGGAATATTACATCTCCGTAAAATGAAAACTGAATATTGTTCCCTGCGGAGGCAGTGTGCTGAAATACGCACACTGCCTTTTTTCATACCGATCCAACCCAAGAATGCTTTACGCATTCACGATAATAAGCACGGAGGTCAATCAAAATGAAAAAACGAGTTGTTTCAATGCTTCTCGCAGTTGTCATGTTGCTCGGAATGTTTTCTGTACAGCTCTGGCGGCCAGTTCCGAAGAGGAAGCGCTCGACGAAGTCAACATCTACAGCGGCGGTCAGAAACTCAGCTATCTGTCGATCAATGGCAGAGTGCGTGAGCTGATCTACACCTACTACAACTATGTGGATCGCAACGGCCAGACGAAGGAGATCCCTGCTTACTGCGTCAATCCCAATATCAAGGGTGTGCCGCAGACCGTCAAGCCGGGTGAGAGCATCAAATATCTCGCCGATAAGATCGGCAGTGATCCCAAAGTTATGGGAATCATTGCAAACGGATATCCCCATCGCGGCCTGAGTGAGCTCAAGCTGGAAAATAAGTATCAGGCTTACTACGCCACCAAGATGGCGCTCTGGGCCTACTTGCTGCCCAATTGGGATATCAACAACATGAAAATCAACCCCAACCTGACCGGAGTGGAGCTGGAGCGTGCCAATAAGATGCTGGCAGCCGTGAAGGATATCTACCGTCGCGGCACCGTATGGAGCACTGTCCTTTCTCCTAATGTCACGGTGGAAGCCGACCAGGAGACCGCCTATCCTGCAACCATCAATGGTCAGGAATATCTCCAGCAGATCTTCACGGTCACTTCTGAAACCTGGGTGTGCAACTACGCTGTAAATGTTGCCTTTAGCGATCCCTCTGCGGTTCCTGCCGGCACGAAGATCGTTGATATGGACAACAAGGAAATTGATGTCATCACCACCAAGGCCACCGGAAAGGGATATGCCGGACAGTTCAAGGTCCTGTATCCTGCCAGCGCAGTCGATGGACAGAGCGGCAGCGTCCAACTGAGCTTTCGTACCAATGTCTATAAGTACGCCATCTACTACGCTGTGTGCGCCGAGAAAGACAAGTATGGCAACCTGCAAAATTACATGTGCGATACCGATCCGACCACGCCTCTGGCTCTGACGGCATACAGCAACTACACCGACACCCTGAAGAGGAACCCACCGAGACCAGCCTGAAAATCCTCAAGTACGAGGAAGGCACGACCATCCCCCTGAGCGCGATGTTTGAAGTGGTTGATCCCGAAGGCGCATCGGTCGGAACCTTTGCCACCAACTCCAAGGGCCAAATCGTTATTCCTCTTACTCTGGCCGGCAACTACACCGTCTATGAGCGCGAAGCCCCTAATGGCTACCTGCTTAGCGAGGAACCCGCCCAGAATGTCAAAGTTGAGTACGGCAAGCAGGCTACGGTGACTTTTGAAAATGCTCCGTATGGCAACCTAATGGTGAAGAAGTACTCCGACTCCGGTATGCAGCTGCCCGGTGCCGCGATTCGAATCGAGCACATTGAGTCCGGTGCCGTATATACCGGAGAAACCAATTATGCCGGTACTGCTGTTTTCACCGAGATCAAGCCTGGCGCTTATCGCATCCAGGAGATCGCAGCGCCTGCCGGCTATATCAAATCCGATGAAGTCTATACTGCAACCGTCATCTCCGGCGACACTGTGGAAATTCCTATCGTGAACGAGGAGAAACCCGGCCTGCGTGTGATCAAGTATGACTCTAAGACTCACGAGGCTCTGCCCAATATCTCCTTTGAAATTTCCAAAGATGCACAGTCTCTGGGCACCTTCCAGACTGATGAATTCGGCGAGATCCTGTTAACCGATCTGGAACCCGGCACCTACCTTGTAAAGGAAGTCGCTACCGACTCCTCTCACATCATCAATTCCACACCTCAGCAGATTGAGCTGGAAGGCTCCGATGGCATTCTGGAGTTAATCTTCTTCAATGATCAGAAGCCGGGTATCCATCTTGTAAAGCTGGACAGCACCACCTTGGAGCCTCTGCCCAACGCACGGTTCCGTATTGAGCTTGTCGGTGGCACCTTCTCCAAGGAGTACACCACCGACGCAAATGGCGAGATCGACCTGACCGATCTGGAGCCTGGTGCCTACAAGGTGACGGAGCAGGCCGCGCCGGATGGCTACCTGATTGATGACGCCACTCGTGTCATCCAGATTAACGGTAACGAAAATGCCCAGTTCGTGTTCACCAACACCCAGAAGCCCAGCTTCCGTCTGGTGAAGCTGGATAGCTACAGCGGCCTCGGCCTCGCTGGTGCGACCTTCAGAATTGCGCGGATTGAGGACGGCTCGCATTACCTGGATCGCGTAACTGACACCAAGGGCGAAATCAACATCTCCGATCTGGAACCCGGCATTTACTCCGTGGTGGAGATGGATGCTCCGGAAGGATATGTGAAGGACTCCCGTGAGTATCATGTGGAGCTGTTCCCCGGTCAGAACAGCGAACTGGTCGTTTCCAATGATCGGATGCCCAATTTGGAGATCCTAAAAACTGATGCCATTACTGGAAAGCCTGTCGCCGGTGTGACCTTTACCGTCAAGCGTGTGGATTCTTCCACACTGACCACCGTGACCTCTGACGGGAATGGCCGCTGCTATCTGGAAAAGCTGATGCCCGGTGTCTATGAGATCTGGGAGCAGTCAGTACCCGATGGCTATCTGCTCAACGAAGCACATCAGATGATCACGCTGTTTCCCAACAGGACTGGCACCGTCCAGTTCCAGAACTATCCCAAGCCCACCCTGACAGTCAATAAGATCGACAGCATTACCGGCGATCCCATTAAGGGTGCGAAGTTCAATGTTACTTTCCGTTCCGATAAGACCTCTACCGGTGAGATTCGTGATCTTGGTACCTACTACTCGGATGAGAACGGTCAGTTCTTCATCGATAAGCTGGATGACGGCTGGTACACCATCACCGAGCTGGAGCCTGCTGCGGGCTATTCCATCAAAGATCCCACTTCCCAGCAGGTCTATGTGGAAGCGGGGCGCGGCAAGGTCGTCACTTTTGAGAACACCCCCCTGAGCGCCATCATCGTCAAGAAGGTAAACTCCAGCACCGGTGATCCTCTTCAGGGTGCATGGTTCCGCGTGCGTTTCCTTGGCGGCACCTCCGGTACTGGAGGCACAGTCATCGCTGAGCGTCAGACTTCTTCCAACGGCACTTTCATCCTCACAGGTCTGAAGGCTGGCACCTATGTCATTGAGGAGATCTCCGCACCAGACGGCTATGTGCTGAGCGAAAACGATATTCAGACGGTATATTTGAGTGGCAACGAACAGGATGTCATCACCGTCACCTTCGGGAATGAGGCCAAGGGTAGTGTCCTGATTAAAAAGATTGATGCAATTACCCGCGAGCCTCTGTCCGATGTGGAATTCATGGTCACAGAGTCCAACGGCACCGTCGTGGGCAACAGAAACGGTAAGTATGTAACCGATAGCGTCGGCACCATTCTGATCGATGGCCTTGATCCCAACACTACACTGGTCATCAAGGAAGTGCGTGCAAAATCCGGCTATGTCCTGGACGACACGCCACAGACCGTCAAAGTGCGCTCCCACGAGGTCGTGACGGTGGAGTTCCGCAATCAGCCTCTCGGCGGCCTGCGCATTGTGAAACTGGACAGTGTTACTCGCAAGCCTCTGGCAGGCGTTGAGTTCCGTGTGGCTTACGCCGATGGCAGCTATGTGCCTGATGAAGGTGGCAAGCTGTCTTCCAACGGGATCTATCGGACGGACGAAAACGGTGAGATCTTGATCAGCGGCATCGTTGGCACGCTGGTCGTCACAGAGACGAAGACCATCTCCGGCTATGTGATCGATGAAGAGACCAGATCCCAGACCGTCGTAATCGATCCCGATGATCTTCAGACGCTGACCTTCTATAACAGACCTGCCGGCGGCCTCCAGATTATCAAATCCGATGAAGACACCGGCGCACGCATCAAGGGTGTCAAATTCGAGGTTCGGAAGATCAACGGCGAGATCCTTGGCACCTACACGACTGACCGCAACGGCGTCATCAGCATTCCCAACGCGGAAAATGGATGGTACACCATCACGGAGCTGAAGGCAGCTGATGGCTATGCGCTGGATGCCACACCGGCAAATGCCTGCGTCAAGGATGGAGAGACCACCACGGTGGAGATCACCAATCAGCGCATGGCGTCGATTATGATCCATAAGGTCGATGCGGCTACCGGCGAGGGTATCTATGGTGTCAAGTTCGTCCTGTACGATGCAGGCAAGAATCCCATTGGCGAGTATGCGACGGATCAGGATGGCTACATCTACATTGATGACGAGCTGACTCCCGGCAAGTACTATATCCGTGAACTGGAGGCGGCCGAGGGCTACATCCGCGATGAGCAGTACAAAACCGTCTATGTTGAGGCGGGTAAGTGCGCGCAGATCGAATGGGAGAACAGCGCTGTAACCGGTCAGATCCAGGTCCGCAAGTATAGTGCTGACGATAACCTCGTCACTGGCCAGCGCGCCGGCTCTGCTCTGGAAGGCGCGGTGTTTGAGATCACGCAGGCCCGTTCCGGTAAGGTCGTGGGCTATATTGTGACCGATGCACGCGGCGTCGCCGCTTCCGATCCTCTGCCTCTGGGCCGCTACTTTGTTACGGAGGTGTCAGCACCCAAGTACTATCAGCTCAGCAGTGAGAAGATGGAGGCCGAGATCGAGTATCCAAACCAGATCATCAAACTCTCCGCCTACAACAAGTCCGCCAATCTCGGCGTGACCATTAAGAAGACCGGCAACCGCGAGGTACAGCCCGGACAGGTCATGAGCTATGACTTCTCCGGTATCGGCAACACCTCCAATGTTGCGCTGAACAGTTTCTTCTGGCATGACCGTATTCCGACCGATGCCACACGCGCAATCAGCGTGACCACCGGTACCTACAATGCGAGGCTTTATTACAAGGTCACCTTCAAGACCAATCTGAGCGATTACCGGACTCTGGCCAGCAACCTGCTGACCTCCAACAACTACTCTCTGAGCCTCAATGCAGCAACCCTCGGCCTTGCTCAGGGCGAGTATGTCACGGATGTCCGGTTCGAGTTCGGCACCGTGCCCAGCGGCTTTGCGTCCGTGGTGAAGCCCACCATGCGTGTGCAGGTGCTTGGTACCGTGAGCAATGGCTACCAAATCATCAACAGAGCTGATGTGGGTGGTCAGTCCCTCAACGAGTGGCAGACGGCCAAGGCCACCTGGGTCACCACCGTCTGTCGCTTCAACAACAACCCGCTTCCCAAGACCGGATATTGATCTCGAGAGAGGTCGTTTCCTATAACCCCCGCCAGCCCCGGAGCTCACGCTTCGGGGCTGAT
>ENA-OQIO01000375-OQIO01000375.1-human-gut-metagenome-genome-assembly--contig:-NODE-375-length-24282-cov-3.406541_pt1 | contig 24282 bp, 25 predicted proteins | sample MGYA00242573_ERZ504737 | MGnify/ENA primary metagenome ERZ504737 (study PRJEB26092, sample SAMD00036203) | human gut metagenome | host: Homo sapiens | study: EMG produced TPA metagenomics assembly of...
CCGCCATCACGATAATACCTTCGTTGATACCAAAACCGTCCATCTCAACAAGCATCTGGTTTAACGTCTGCTCGCGCTCGTCATGTCCACCGCCCATACCGGTACCACGGCGTCTTGCCACGGCATCGATTTCATCGATAAATACGATACACGGTGCGTTTTTCTTGGCTTCTTCAAATAAGTCACGCACACGGGAAGCACCGACACCGACAAACATTTCCACGAAATCCGAACCGGAAATACTAAAGAAAGGCACACCCGCTTCTCCTGCTACTGCCTTTGCAAGCAGTGTCTTACCGGTTCCCGGAGGACCTGTTAAAATCACGCCTTTCGGGATTCTTGCGCCCAGTTCTGTATATTTCACCGGATTTTTTAAGAAATCCACAATTTCTTCAAGTTCTTCTTTTTCTTCCTGAAGACCGGCAACGTCTTTAAATGTAACAGAGTTTTGTGTACCGTTCATCAGCTTGGCACGGCTTTTTCCGAAGTTCATCATCTTCGCGCCGCCACCGCCGCCTGCCTGTCTGTTGGTCATCATCATAATTACAATAATAATCACCAGACAGATACCAAACGGAAGAATCGTTGTAATCCATACGCTGTCTCTTGTCACATCTTTTAACGTGTACCGGATATTGTTATCCAGCAGTAACTGTTCAATTTCATGCACATCGGAAACATTTAACAGTTCCTCGCCGTTGTCCGTCTTGGTAATAGAGAGTACACCGGTCGGCACTTCTGAATTCTGCTTGATTAACACGCTGGATACATATCCGTTCTGGACATCCCACAGGAAATTGCTGTAGCTGTATGATGATGACGATGGTGAAAGTCTTGCCAGTGCAAAATAAAGCACGGCAATCACCGCTATAACCACCAGATAGATGCCAACTCCTCCCATTTTATTTCTGTTTGTATTCATCTTTTCCTCCTCTTTCTTCTTTATTCACTTTCGATTACACCGACATATGGCAGATTTCTGTAATGCTGGTCATAATCGAGTCCATATCCGACTACAAATTTATCCGGAATTTCAAATCCGTTATAAGCAACATCTATTTCTACTTCGCGGCGTTCCGGCTTGCTAAGCAGTGTACAGATCCGTAAATCTTTCGGTCCGCGTTCCTGTAACATCGGAACAAGTCTTGACAATGTATTTCCGGAATCAATGATGTCTTCAACAATGATAACATTTTCATCTTTTAACGGCTCGTCCAGGTCTTTTTTAATCTGAACTGTTCCGCTTGATACCGTGCCGCTTCCATAGCTGGATACCTGCATAAAATCAATCATTACCGGCACGGTAATTCTTTTTGCGAGTTCACACGCAAAAAAAGCACTGCCCTTTAAAATGCAGAGCAGTTTTACGGTTTCCCCTGCAAAATCACTGCTGATCTGGCTGCCAGTTCACACACTCTCTTTTCAATTTCTTCCTCTGATATCATCACACTGATATGGTGCTGTTCCATTTCATTTATCCTCCTGCATTACTACGCTTATTTTTAATATCCTTTGGGTCGAATCCGTAACCAGCCCGGCACTGCTTCGTCTGACACCTGCCGCCCACAGTATCTCATCGGATACGGCAAGCAGAAGAACCGCATCTCTTACCTGCCTTGGCACTTTCTTATCAATCAGTTCTTTTTTTAAGGTCTTTTTCGTGCCATTCCTGTCAATCTTTATAAAATCTGCCGTTTTCCGGAAACGAAAAGAAAAATTATCCTCTATTTTATCATAATCAAAGAGTTTCGTATAGTCGTTATTTCCATAAATTTCTGATAAGCTGCCCTGTTCTAAAATGACCACTGCCTTACGGCATTCGTTTACCCGTGTAAAATACACCGCTCATTGACAGGAATAGTTATTCTCTTCCCACGCCATATTTTTTCAAGTCCCCGTAAATCCGGCATCTGCACCGCACTGTCAGCCGGATTTTGCGGCAGACTTCCGCATTGCTCTGTACCGCCGTGTATACCGCCACACCGCTTTCTGCTGTCAGGATATGCCATTTTGTCCCGCGCAATCGTAATTTCATCATATCCCTTACCGCCACCAGCCCATACGGCAGGCTCACACATTTGCCGACAGAATGTTCAAGAAGCTCCTGCACTGCCCCGACATGTACCTGTAAATATCTTTTGCACCATTGGCTGCCGCTTCTATTGCCTGCCGGATAACATACTGCTGTAAAACCGGCGGTGCAGAAACCAGCGCCTTTACAGACAACTTTACGGACGGTTTTGACGGATTTTCCTGCGGCTGTAAAATAACCGCCTTTTCATACAGCCCTGCCGCCTGCTGTTCAATATATTCTTCCGCCTGCAAAACGCTGTCTGCCAGTTCCGTCAGCTTCTGTACGGCATTGGGATTCAGATTCTTCTCAAGATACGGAATCAGTTCCCGGCGTATTTTATTTCTTGTATACACCAGTTCTTCATTGGTGCTGTCCGTCACATAAGAAAGTCCTTGCAATGTCAGATATTCCTCAATCTGTGCACGGCTCACACATAAGAGCGGACGGATAATATTGTCCCGCACCGGACGGATTCCACAAATTCCGCGCAGGCTGCTGCCCCGTACCAGATTCATCAGTACGGTTTCAGCCTGATCATTCTGATGGTGTGCCACGGCGATTTTTACTTTTCTGCCTGTATGCTTTTCCTGCTGCGTGGCAATTTCCTTAAAAATGCGGTAGCGCAGGATTCTTCCCGCCTCTTCCTCTGACAGCTTCTCCTGGTGTGCCACAGACGGCACATCCACCCTGCGGCTTATATATTCCACCGATAACTGTCTGCAAAGCTGCTTCGCAAACTGCTCATCCCGTTCTGCCTCTGTTCCGCGGATTCCGTGATTGACATGCACCGCCAGAAGACGGATATCCAGTTGTTCTTTTTCTATAATTTCTTTCAAAACAGCCACCAGACATACCGAATCCGCACCGCCGGACAAGCCGGCAACAAGGATGCCTGTATTTTCTAACATCCGGTGTTCCTGTATATATTTGTATATTTTCTTTACCATAAAACAATTATATTCTCATTTTTCATAGGTGTCAAACAGTCCCAGCACCAAAACCGTACAGTCATCCGATGCTTTCATATCATTATAGGCAAGCGACTGTTCCAGAAGTTTCTCTGCCATTGCGGACGGTTCCCGTATCGTCAGGGCATGAATCATCTGTGCCATGCATTCCTCTTTATTCACACACGGAATATTATCCAGTACTCCGTCACTGACCATAACAATGTAATCGCCGTCATAGAGTTTCTTTGTCGTGCAGTCATAATCGACCTGTTCTAACACCCCCATCGGCAGTGTCGTTGACTGGATAATCTCCACCCACTTGTCCCGCCTGATAAAGGTGGATACCGCACCCAGCTTCATACAATGCATATACCCCGACTGGCAGTCTATCACACTCATGTCCATTGTTACCGGATTTCCCGTTCCGCCGCCTGCAATATACGCAGAATTAATCAGATCAATGGATGCTTTTTCATCAAACCCGGCATCAATACAGTTTTCCATCAGTTCAATGACCATACGGCTTTCAATGTAAGCGCGTTTTCCGCTGCCCATGCCGTCTGCAATCGCCGCAATGGCTTTTCCACATTCTAACCGCGAAATCAGAAAGTTATCCCCATTAAAATGACTTTTCCCCTTATTCATTCTTGCCACACCACTGAGCAGTTTAAACCGGTCTTCCTGAATAAAAATGTACTGATGATATTCTTCATTGATAATCCGGCGGTTGGAATCATCCGGATAATATCCGCTCCGCAGCACTTCCGTAAGCACCGGAACAACTTTTTTGCTGCCACACAGCTTCTGCCCACAGTCCTTGCCTGAAACACAATGGCATTTCTGCCATTTTTTTTGACAAATGCTGTACGTTTTTTATGCGTATCCCATTCACGAAACATTTGCGTGTCAGTTCCCTGACAAAATCTTTTTTTCCGTCTTCCGTATGCACATACATGGTCATACATTCTTCCAGTACATCCGCAACTAAAAAAAGCTGTTTGGAAATTCCGGTACCGCTTTTTTGCGGTTCCGAAGCGTTTTCATACGCTTCGCCAAGACGTCTGAATGTCCTGGCGGTTTCCTCCAGCTTTGTTACGGAATAGTCCACTACATAATCCTGCACCCTTTCACTCATACAGCCCCTCCTGCTTCTGGCATTTTTCTGCCTATTATAGACGCTGTTTTGTGCAGTTTTTGTCAGGTAGTGTAACCTGTCACAATATTTTATTAGTTTTCCGGTTTAAATACCAGTTCATCCGGATAAATCATGCCGAATTTATCCTTTGCAACTTCTTCGGCAAATTTTTTGGTCTGGATATACTTTTTATATTCATCAATCTCATCAGACCGGTTCTGCTGTTCTTCCACCTGCTCCTGCAACTGTGCCACGCGTGCCTGATATTCTTTATTCTGCTTTTCCAGTGTCCGCTTGCCGCTCCAGATCACAGCGCCCATAATCATGACAAGGGCAAATGCAAGCACCATGCCTAAAATTGCTGACTGTTTCTGCCGCTTTCTTCTTGTTTCTCTTTCCCTGCGTGTTTCAAACTTCATTGCCCTGCCCCCTTTTCCTTACAGCCGCCGCTTTGATGCAGCCTGTTATTTTATGTACTCCTATTTTAATCAAACAGAGTGCTTTTTTCAATGGCTTTAAACATAAATTTATGAATTTTGTAGTGTATTTTACAAAAAATGTGCCAAATGCATACCGGTATAAAACCGCCCCTGCCAAAAAACCTGTCACCAGAAAACCTCTTAAAATACCGTCATTTACTTCATAGGTCATGCAAAATACGGTAACTGCCGCATATATCCAGTACAAAATATCTTCTGCCGACATCACCCATATATTTTTATGACGGATTACACGTCTGAAGATACGGATACAGTCATATTCTAATGCCAGCACCATTCCTAAAAAGAGTGCCGACAATAATGTCCTGCCCTCCCACCAGATTAGTTTTGCAATCATCGAAACAGCCTTCCAAGCATGGATTCTCCCTTTTTGGCATAGGAATTTACCTCGGAATAGGCATAGCTTTCAATCGTACCGTCAATATCCAGTTCTCCTTTTTCCACGGACAGCCGGCTGACATGCAGATTTGCACCTTTAATCGTAATCATGCCGCAGTCGGATTCCAGAATAACTTTATTTAAATCAAAAGAAATGACATCGACGATACCCGTCATTTCCAGCTTATTGCGGTTTTCCATGTGCATTTTATGCAGACGCTTCTGTTTTACTTTTTCTTCCATAACGGTCTCCATCCTGATACTTGATTGTATCAGTATATGTCTGCCCGCATGATTTCAGAACCGCCTACAGATATTCAAACATATCTGCTGCTTCTTCTTTTTTGACAGTATCCTTTACATCTGTTACACGGACTTTCACAGACTTATTGCCAAATGCGATTTCAATCACGTCACCGGCTTTTACATCTGCCGATGCTTTTGCCACTTTTCCGTTAATCACAACCCTGCCCGCATCACACGCCTCATTTGCCACGGTACGGCGCTTAATCAGTCTGGATACCTTTAAATATTTATCTAATCTCATCGCTGCTCCTTTTTGCTGTATCCCGCGGCAGCGCCGCCAGGCGCACATATGAAAAAACTGCCGCACCCGCGATTATACAATCGGCGGCACGGCAGCCTTAGATTCTCTTTTGCCTTAAATTAAGCGTTTACAGCATCCTTTAAAGCCTTACCAGCCTTAAACTTAGGTGCCTTGCAGGCTGCAATCTTAATTTCCTTGCCTGTCTGTGGGTTCTTACCTGTTCTTGCTGCTCTTTCAGTTACTTCAAAAGTACCGAAACCAACTAACTGGATTTTTTCGCCCTTCTTTAATTCTTCGCCTACAACATCGATAAATGCCTTTAATGCCTTTTCGCTGTCTTTTTTAGATAATTCAGTCTTGTCAGCAATTGCTGCAACTAACTCAGTCTTATTCATGTGAATTTCTCTCCTCAATCAGTATATTTCTATTGGATTTCCCCAACAAAATCATTTATAAACTTTTTTACAGCTTTTGTCAATACAAACCGCCTATTTTAGGCATTTTCACGGCATTTCAAGGGTTTTGTAATGAAATCCCGTCAAAAATTTAGTAAAAATGCCAACGCACGCCTACTCTGCGCCTTCCTGTGCCTCTAAAATACGGCATTTCTCCCGCTGTTTTTCAAGTGCCTTTAAAGGGATTTTCCCCTGTTCATACATCTTTTCGTACTCTTTTAACCGTCCCAGCTTTTCTTCTTTTTTTACGCGTTTCCACACGCTTAATCCTTCACCGGGTGTCCTTGACATTTCTTCATCGCCAAATACATTCGGATGTCTTCTGACCAGTTTCTTTGCCAGCTCGTCAATAACATCATCCAGTGTAAATTCCTGCCGTTCCTGCGCAATTTCCGCATACATCAGCACCTGAAGCATTAAATCGCCGAGTTCTTCCCTCAGATTGATAAAATCCTCGTTGTCTACGGCTTCCACAACCTCTGCGGCTTCATCGGTGACACATTTTTTCATGCTCTCATAGGTCTGCGTGCTGTCCCACGGACAGCCGTCCGGCTGGCGCAGCTTACGCACAATTGCCAGCAGGTCCTTCCATTCATACGTTTCTTTTAAATACTCTTGATTTTTCATCTGTTTTTTATACTCCCTTAAATTCCACAATCAAGATTCCATCTGTCTTCCTAAAAAATCAGCTGCTGCAACAGCCAGTGCTTTTTCAGTATCCGTAAAATGTATTTTACCGTCTTTTGTCGTAATAATCACTGCTCCGAGTACATCCCCGGCACAGATAATCGGACTTAATGCCTGTTCCTTATATTCTTCTTCCAGATTCTCCGCAACCGGCACAAACTCCCTGTCCCCGCTTGCCGCAACAAGTGTACTTCTGTTATCTAAAAGCTGCTCCATTTTTTTCGTGATATTCTTTTTTATCATGTCCTTTTTATCCGGACCTGCTGCCGCAATAATCTGGTCGCGGTCCGAAACGCAGACGGTATGCCCTGTTGTCTGCGCAAGCGACTCCGCATACTCTTTGGCAAAAGCCCCCAGCTCTCCGATGGGTGAATATTTTTTTAAGATAATCTCACCCTCTTTATCGGTAAATATTTCAAGCGGGTCTGTCTCCCGGATGCGAAGCGTTCTTCTGATTTCTTTGGGAATGACAATTCTCCCCAAATCATCGATTCTTCTTACAATGCCTGTCGCTTTCATAATCTGCTTTCCTCCAATGCTATATTTGGGTCTTTTTGCTATATATTAGCTTTGGAGTTAGTATGTGGAAAATGTGAATATTTATACAAACCTAAGCCATCTGTTCACACTAGTTTTTTATAAACCAATATCTGTAAACAGAGGGTCATTCTACTTCTCCTGCATCTTATTCGCAGTAATTCTTACTTACATAATCTTTAATTGCTTCGCTGTCTTCCGGCATTCTGCATCCGATAATATATTCTCCATCATTATTAGAACAGCGGATAACACAGCCTTCCAGCGGTTTACCGCCTAAAACATCAAAGCCCTGTACATCCAGTGTAAGATTTTCACCCTTTGCACGCTCAAAGACGGAATCGTTTACTGAAAATGCAAAACCGTTGGCACTGATATTGACCATCTTGCCATCATAAGCTGTATCCTGTCCGTTGATACGGATTGTACATTTGTTATCCAGCGGCATACGCGGATACTTTCTTCTGTTAAATACCTGTGGATTGGTTTCAACGGTTAACTTATACTGGCCTTTTTCGCCATGTCTGCTGTATTGTACTGCTACGTGCTCCCAGCAGTACAATACATTATCCACAACAATATTTAACCGGCAGAACGCATTTCTGTCACGCTTATCACCTGCCTGTCCGCTCTTACTATCCAGCACAACAAAAATATCTTTATCAATACAGTCTACGACTTCACCCAGATATTCATCTTTCTTACCGCCGGCATCCCCAAAAGCAATAGAAATCTTCATGCCCTGTTTAATATCCTGAACACCCATAAATCCGCCAACACCCAGTTCACGCATCAGCTTACCAACTACACCTTCAATATCCATGGCACTCTTTGCGCTGGCTTCGTACTTGCTTAACATTGTCTTTGTCGTCAGTTCTGCACCGCTGATGCTCTGTGTCATGACTTCCATGACTTCACCGACCTGATTCATGTTTTCCGTCAGCGTGCGGTTTGAACTTTCAACCTCTTTAACAGCACTGTCTACAACCTTGATATTTTCTCCAAGGCTTGTCGCATCCTGTGTAATATTGGTTACACTTACATTGACATTCGATACCTTTTCAATATTAACCTGTATCAGTTCAATGGTTTCTGCAATGGATTCAAGCATCTTCTGGGATGTTTCTTCCAGATGGGAAAGCGCTTCCATGATACTGTTAGAAGATGCCTGTGTGCCGCTGCTCAAATTACGGATTTCATTAGCTACAACCGCAAAGCCCTTTCCGGCTTCTCCGGCTCTTGCCGCTTCGATAGAAGCATTTAACGCCAGTAAATTGGTCTTTGAGGTAATGCCCTCAATTGTACTGGTTTCTTCTTTTACATTTTCAAATTCTTTCTTGAAATCTTCCAGAATCTGTTCAACCTGTTTTGAAAGGTCTGCCATCTTATTGGTTGTTTCCACAACCTCTACCAGTTCACCCGCACTCACATTGGCATGTTCAACCGATGCCCCGATCAGGTCTACTACCTGTTCCATCAGGTCAGCCACACCTTTGACCTGTGTATCAATGACCTTTGTCATCTCCATGGAAGAAAGGGTCTTTTCATTTAAGACACCGTTGTTGGCATCGAGATTCTGCATATCCTTCATAACATCATTGGCACCCGTTCTGTTCTCGTCTGCCAGTTCACGGACAACCGTTACACCGTCTACAACGGCATTACTTGCATCCTTAACCTGTTCTACGGTACGGACAACGCGCTCTAAGTTGCTTTTAATAGACTGCGTAAGCGCCCCATCGGATTCTACCAGATGTTTGATTGCCATATTGGTACAAACATAACAACCAATTACAATGACCAGCTGTAATGCACATTCAGGACTTGCCATATAATCCATCATGCCCTTTGCCAGCCCCTTATAAGCATTACTTGAAATCAGTACAAAAAGTGTAATCCACATCATCGTGCGGATAAACTTCGGGTCTTTGTATAAAATCAGAATTGAAATTAACGGCAGGATAAACACATATGAAATCTGGTCGAGTGCCGTCCATGCAATGACCGAATAAAATGCAAGATATCCCAGTCCCACAATCCATTTATACGGTTTAAAATCCATTCCTTTAATAAATAGCAGTGCCTGTCCGACAATATAGACTGCCCAGCCCACAATCGCAAATGCTGCGTAATAGCCCGGTGTCAGTGTTCCGGTGCCGACTTTGATGCCATAATAAATGCACGCAACGATCAGCAGAAGCACCCATGTTATGCTTGCTCTTTTGTTCGTCTTCGCCCTGAAAAAGGCTTCATTATAATTTTCCATAAACATTTCTCCTTTTAGTAAGTCAGCCATAGTTCTTTATTAAGAAGTATACCATAATTTATCAAAAAAGACTACTAATTCCCGCAGACACCATCAAAAGATATCATTTTCATTATTTTGTTGAAAAGCCCTCAAAAATATCTTAAAATAATGATATGATGCCATGGTAAAACCCCCTGGCCATGATAGGAGACTGCTATGAGTGACTTTATGATAAGAAATTTTTATAAACAGCGAAAAGACTTTGAGAAATCGTCTGCCGAACGGAATTTAACACTTACTTTCCCGGATACTGTCACAGAGATAAAAAACATTCCTTATATGACAGACGGCTCTGCCGCAAAAGACAACACTTCTTTGGACACGGACTTCCCACTGCAAAGCAGTAAATCACACATCTGCGATTCACACCGTCTGGACTGTTACCGCCCGAAAAAACAGGACGGCGAACTTCTCCCGGTAATTGTAAATGTGCATGGCGGCGGACTTTTACTTGGCAGCAAAGAATTTAACCGGTTATTTTGCATGCGGTTAAGCGAACTTGGTTTTTTAGTCTACAGCGTGGAATACCGTCTGATACCGGACTGTTCATTTTTCGACCAGTGTCAGGATTTAGCCTGTGCCATGGACTTTTTAAAAACGCGGATTTCTTCCGATAACGGTGATCTGTCCCATGTATATGCAGTCGGAGACAGTGGCGGTGCGTGTCTTTTAACCTACACTGCTGCCCTGCAGCATGCCCCTGCCGCAGCAAAAGCTGCCAAAGTCACTCCGTCTTCTTTACATATCAATGCGCTGGGACTCATCAGTGGCATGTTTTATACAACAAAAAAGGATAAAATCGGGTTGTTTCTTCCAAAGTATCTTTACGGAAAGAATTACAAAAAGAGTGCCTTTGCGCCGTTTGTAAATCCCGAACACCCTGATATTATAAAGGCACTTCCGCCGTGTTTTCTGGTAACCAGCCACAACGATTACTTAAAACGCTACACGTTACAATTTGAAAAAGCACTGGCACGTTACCAGGTGCCGCATGATTTACTGAATTTTCCGAAAAATCCGAAGCTTACACACGCTTTCAGCGTATTTGAACCGGAACTTGACGAAAGTTTACAGACAATGAAATCCATGATTGATTTCCTTCAAAAATACTAGAACAGGAGATGACACTTATGAACTATGATGAAAATGTTTTCAAAGAAAAAGCCAACATCAAAGCCCGCAGAATCTGGCTGGTCTTTGCACTTTTACTCACAGCCAACTATGGCTCCGATGCCGCAAACGGCCTGTATCCGTTTTCTAATTACATTATTTTTGTAGTATTATGCTGGGTTCCTTTCTTTATCGGCGATATTCTGCTGCGGCTAAAAGGAAAATCAACTGATTTGTACAAATATGATCTTGTTATCGGATACGGTATCTTTTATACCTTTGTATCCTGCACAACAGCTTCACCAATTGCATTTACCTATGTGCTTCCTGTCACAAGCCTTCTGGTTCTTTACAAGAACCGCAGCTTTATGATTCGTTGCGGCATCGCCAATACGCTTGTCATCATCGGCAGCGCCTTATACCGCGGTGTCGTACTTGGCTGCAACTCTGCGGCTGATATAAAAAATTACCAGCTACAGGTATCCTGCATTGTTTTATGTTATATCTGCTACGTGCTGTCTATCCGCCATTTAAACGAATCTGATGGGGCTTTAACCGACAGTATCAAGGCTGACTTACAGCGTGTCATCTCAACCGTTGAAAAGGTAAAAACTGCCAGCAATACCATTATGAACGGTATTACCGTTGTCCGTGAACTGGCTTCTGAAAACAAACACGGCTCTGACGTTGTTTTACTCAGCATGAATGAATTAACTGACAACAACGGAAAATTACAGCAGCATACCACCTCCTCCACCGATATGACCGGTGATATTAATGCACAGGTGGAACACGTTGTTGCATTAATCAACGAAATGGTTTCCTTAACAGCTGAATCCGTTACACATGCACAGACCAGTTCCACAGACCTTGACGAACTGGTAAAAACTGCCGGAACGATGTCTGAACTGTCTGGCGAAGTTGAAAATGTTTTACAGGAATTCAAATCAGAATTTGAAAAAGTAAAAGAAGAAACCGGTACGATTGACAGCATTTCAAGCCAGACCAATCTGCTTGCCTTAAATGCTTCGATTGAAGCTGCCCGTGCCGGCGAAGCCGGAAAAGGCTTTGCGGTCGTTGCCGAACAGATTCGCACATTAAGTACCGAAACCAAATCTTCATCCGGTCAGATTCAGGATGCCTTAACCCGTCTGGATGAGATTTCAGAAAAAATGACATCTTCTATCGAACAGACCTTGAAACTGATTCAGCTGACCCTTGAAAAAGTAACCTTAACCGGCGAAAATGTCGGTAAAATTACTGCGGATTCTTCACAGCTGGGTGAACATATCCAGGTTATTGACACCGCTATTAAAGAAGTGGAAAATTCCAACCGCCAGCTGGTTTCCAACATGGAAAACGTTACTGATATTGTAAATGTCATGACCAACTGCATTTCCGACTCTGACGAAACGACCAAACGCATGAGCAGTAAATATGAAGAAACGGCTCTGAATATCAACAACATTGAAGATGTTATCCAGGATTTAATGTGCGAACTGGGTATCGGCGGTTTCATGGGCATTGATGATGTAAAGCGCGGCATGAAGATGACCGTAACCGTTCATGATGATGCTTCTTCTAAAGACATTGAATACCACGGTGAATTACTGGAACAGGTTGAAAATACGCTTTTTGCCTCTCTTGAAAAGAAGCTCAGCCTGCCAAAACCGGCAGCATGTACCGTACAGGTTACTGTCGGTAATGTTCTTTACTGCTGGAGCCATGCCAAGATTCAGTCTGACAGCGGTAAAACAGCTGCGAAAGAAACTTACCGTATTCAGATTACCAGCCGTCCGCAGATTATAAACCGCCGGAAATATCCACGCATGGATATTTCCAATACCTGTACGATTACCGTGAAAAATTCCGGTGAAACCTTTAAGGGTCAGTTAGACAATATCAGTGCAAACGGTTTTGCCCTTCTGGTAAAAGACCCGTTCTTTGCCTCTGCCAAGGGCCGTGACATTTCCATTGCCATTGATAACTTTGCACTGACCGCTCATTCCGTACTGGAAGGCCGAATTATCCGTTCTTCTGAAAATGAAGGCACGTATATCGTCGGCTGCCAGATGCCGGAGGACAACTACTACATTATGGAATATGTAGAAAGTGCCCTGCGCGAAAATCCGAAACATGTGTAAAATATAAGATAACTACGATAAAACAGCTTGAACCAAACGCCACCGTAACCGAAGGCTTATCCGTTATGCAGAATGAAGTGACCGGTTCCGCTTCTGACATCGCCGCTATTTCAGCCGGTCCGCCATGGTATAGAACTGGTAGTAAATGCCTTTCTTTTCCATAAGTGCTTCGTGGTTTCTTCTTCGGCAATGCCTTCCTGCGTAAGCACTAAGATTCTGTCCGAATTGCGGATACTGGATAAGCGGTGTGCAATGGTAATCGTTGTTCTGCCCTTTGACAGCTTCTCTAACGACTTAGCAACCTCATACTCGCTTTCATTGTCCAGCGCCGAGGTCGCTTCATCCAGAATCAGTATCGCCGGGTTCTTTAAAAATACCCTTGCGATGCTGATTCTTTGTTTTTGTCCGCCGGAAAGCTTCACACCTCGTTCTCCGATATAGGCTGATAGCCGTCTTTTAGTTCCCTGATAAATCCATCTGCCCCGGCAAGCTTTGCGGCTTCAATAACCTGTTCCTTTGTCGCATTTAAGCTGCCGTATACAATATTGTCATACACCGTGCCCGAAAACAGATAGACGTCCTGCTGTACAATGCCAATCTGCTGGCGCAGGCTCTTTAACGTAAATGATTTAATATTTTTACCGTCAATGCTGATTTCGCCGGAATCAATATCATAAAAACGCGGAATCAGGTTACAAAGTGTCGTCTTTCCACCGCCTGACGGTCCGACAATGGCAACCTTTTCGCCCGGACGAATCGTCAGATTCAGATTTTCAAAGACCTGATTGTGGTCATCCGGATACTCAAAGCTTACATCTTTAAATGTAATATCTCCTGTTACATCTTTTAATTCGACTGCACCCGGCTCGTCAAAAATGTCGATTTTAGCATCCATAATCTGTAAAAAGCGCTCAATTCCCGTCATGCCACGCTGGAACTGCTCGGCAAATTCAATGATTCTGCGGATTGTTGCAATAAATGTCGTTACATACAGCATATACGCAACCAGATCGCCCGGCAGAATCATGCCTCTAACCATAAAAATACCGCCGGCAACCACAACTGCCAGATACATCACACCGTCAAACATTCTGGTTGTGGTCTGGAATGCGCCCATATATTTATACGTTTCTTTTTTAATCCCAAAGAAGCTGTGGTTATCCGCATCAAACTTCTGATTTTCCATATCTTCATTTGTGAAAGCCTTCACAACCTTCTGACCCAGCAAGGTATCTTCAATACGCGCATTTAATTCACCAATCTGATACCGCTGTGCCGCAAATGCCTTTTTCATTTTGCGGTTCAGCTTCATACAGGATAGAACCATAACCGGCACAATCACAAAAATAATCAGTGTCAGCCACAGATTAATCATTGCAAGAATTGCAAAGCCTGCCACACCTTTAATCGCCGCAATAAAGAATTCCTCCGGACAGTGATGCGCAAATTCGGTAACATCAAATAAATCGTTGGTAATCCGCCCCATAATCTGACCGACTTTCGTATTGTTATAATACGTATCAGACAGCTTCTGCAAATGCGCATATGCATCTTTACGCATACCGGTTTCAATCTTTGCACCCATAACATGCCCCGTATATGCCATATAATAATTGGCAATACCATCAATAATACGCAGTACCAGATACAATGCACCCAACATCAGAATGGTCTTTACGGACAACGCCGCAAGATCCCGGATTCCTTCGTTGGTAATATAACGCATAATCAGCGGAAGCACAAGCTCGCAGATTGTTGTCAGCGCCGCACAGAATAAATCCATGCAGAGCGTCCCCATATGCGGCTTATAATACGGTGCAAACCGTGAAAGCAGCTCCTTTGTTTCATACTCTTTCGTATTCACGTTTCGTTTCCTCCCATTTTTCTTCATCTTACTCTCTTTCTTTGTCTGTACACGCATAAATCTATATCTTTACACGTTTCACCCGGCTTCGCCAAACATTTTTCCTAAAGTTTTGTCAAACAATACATTTATTATGTGTCATGTTGCTGCGCCAGCCAGTTCTGTCAACGGTTTTATAGTATAGCCCATTTCTTCCCACTTGGTCAACAATTCGTCTAAAATCTGCGCATTTGTCGAGGACGTGGAATGTAACAGCACGATTGCGCCGGGGTGTATTCTTTTAAGCAGCTTGCCAAACGCTTCGTCTTTTGTCGGCTGTTTATCCTGATACCAGTCCACATAAGCAAGACTCCAGAAAAACGTGTGGTAGCCAAGCTCCTGCGCCATTTTTAAGTTTTCAATATTGTATTTGCCCTGCGGCGGACGGTAAAATTTTGTTATCGGTGTCCCTGTAATCTGCTCAAACAGATTTTCAACGTCCTGCGTTTCCTTTTTAAAGGCATCCATGCTTGAAATGGATGACATATCCAGATGATGATAGGTATGATTGCCGACCGTATGCCCCTCCGCAATCATCCGTTTGACTATCTCCGGGCTGGTTTCCAGAAAATTTCCGACCACAAAAAAGGTCGCCTTTACATCATGTTTTTTCAACGCATCTAAAATCGGCTCTGTATTGCCGTTTTCATAGCCGCAGTCAAATGTCAGATAAATCGTATTCTGTGTTGTATCCCCGATAAAATACGCATTGTATTTTTTTAATTCCTCTGCACTCGCATTTCCTGTCGGCGGCTTTCCTTCCGTGCCAAAACCCAGTCCCCAGTTTTCACTTTTTTCATGCAGTAATGCCGACACACCGACACTCTCCGCCTTTTTTGCTGTCAGCGCTCCCAGCGCATACATTACTAAAAACAGCACTGCCACGATACTTACTTTCTGTGCCGTTATCCCCGACCATGGTTTCCTGCTTTCCCTAATGTCTTTTTCCTTTTCTTTGCCATCAGCTTTACCGCGCCTGCGTCCCGACCTCCACAGCAGTTTCATACACCTCTCCAATCCACAAATACTAGATTTTTACCGCGCAGATTTGTTTCATAAGAACCAAATTCCAATGCAAAAAATAATTACACCGGCATTTTTTCACGCTATATACTATATTCCCGCCGTTTTGGCACTATTCCTTTTTCATGCTTTTTAATGCAAAATGAGCAAAATGAACGACCGTCATACCAACTACGAATGTTTGATACAACGGCCGTTCTAAGACTCTGCGTTATCCAATTTTAAACTCCTTTTTCTTCGATTCTTCATTGATTTTATGAATTTCACTTCATTTTTCAATTTCTTCGATGAAATCTGTTCTGATTGTACAAAGGCAACATCACCTTTTTATTCCCTGCTCGTAAGTTTTCTTTTTGGAATCTTTTCTTTAAAAAATCTTCCTTTTTGTTTTCTTACTTAGAACATTGATACATTTTTTTTGAATGATACCTGATTCCTTGAAATTGCTTTCATTGAATCTGTTTCATTCGGATAATATGAAGCTTCTTTCTGTCATCTTTCACGGGTTCTGACAGTTTCAAGATATCTGAAATATAGTTTCCTTTTACTTCTGCATCTTCATTGACTTTGATTTCGTTGATAACCAAAATCTTTTACTGGTATCAGAAGTGTTCCGGTCGTATATTTTTGATACCTTTTCAGTATTTGTTTCTTTACACAAATCTGAAATCTTTCATATTATTGTTGTGGTAAATCTTCAATATGAGTGCCAGCCTGTATTACCTTTTCCTTCTTTTCCTATCTCTTTATAGGAATCTTCCATTTGTTATATCGGTAAAGGTATTCTTGCGAGGGAACTGCTATGCCTTACCACTCTCATATTGTAGGTGTATTCCTTCGTTCTGCATTGGAATCAACCTCCTTTTAAGAACTCTTATGTTTGAAGTTCTTGTTTGTTTGTGATTGTATATTAACACGCAGGTTATTATTTGTCAATACTTTTTTCAAATAAATTTTAATTATTTTCATTCTTTTCTATAAATTGTATATTTTATTATGAATATTCTGACATTTTATACTGGCAGCTGTTCTATCGTTTCATATGCCTGCATCAGCATTTCCTTTGTCACTGCATACGGATAATGGCGGATATCGGACATCTGCGGAATCCTGTCCATGGTTTCAAAGAACTGCTCCTCGGTAATGCCGATATCAGCAATGCGCACCGGAAGTCCCAGCTCTTTATTTAAGGCATAGATTTTTTCAAATTCCTCCTGTTGTCCGTCTACAAGCAGGGCATACAGTACACCGAATCCGACAACCTCGCCGTGCAGATGTTCTTTTTCAATGACCGGATACGCCGTCAGCGCATAAAAGCAGGCATGTGCCAGACCACTGTTGTAATCCGGTGTAAAGTCCCTTGTAAGGAAAATGGATACAATCGCTGTCGTAACCACAATCGCTAAAGCTACCTGCTCCAGTGCTTCGGTTGCAACACCCTTTTTATTATCCTCCAATGCCTGTCTGCCGTATTCAAGCATCGGTGTCAGGCACATTTTGGAAAATCCGACCCCGACCTCCGTATAATGCGGCAGTTTTTCACCGCATGAAGAAATCTCAGCTTCGTAATTTTTCGCATACGTGTCGCCGATACCCGCCCACAGATAACGGTACGGTGCTGCGGCAATAATCTGTGTATCGATAAATGCGTGAGCTGCCGGATGTGTAAAGAAATGTGGTTTGAAAAATGTGCCGTCTTCATGATACATAATTGAAACAGAAGTACATGCCGCACAGTTGGAAGCGATTGTCGGGAATGTAAACACCGGCTTTTCACACTCGATACACAGACATTTGCAGGTATCAATTGCCTTTCCACCGCCCACGGCAAACACCATATCGGCTTCTTGAAATGACGTCAGTGCGGCAAGGCGTTCTACTGCCTCATACGTGCAGTCTGTTCCGTAAATTTCTTTTCCGATAATATCCAGCCCGCCGTCCGCCGCATTTTTACTGATTTTGTCAAATGCCGCAGAAAGCGCCTTTTTACCGCCGATTACAAGCACCTTTGCGCCGTATGGTTTACAGATTTTTCCAATCTGGTTATAGACCTCTTTTCCTACAGAATAACTCGGTAAATGTAATTCATAATTTTCTAATTTCATGATTCTATCCTTTCCGCAGACATTTTCATGCCCGCAAAACACGTATCAGTTTTTAATTTTCAGCTGCTTCGCTGCCCATGACCGGCTGTTTTTTCACGCAGCCTACAATCATATGGACAATAAACGGTATCACAATCACAATCAGCGTTGCATAACCGATATAAGAATAACCCGTCTTAACCAGCGGAATTAAGCCAAACTGTGTTGTGAATCCGACAAATGCAACACCCATTGCAAGGGATGCGCCTCTGCCTGCGTTTTGTGTCTTTTCCTTCATGGTCTTTCCTCTTTTCTTTTTGTTACAAACCGAAATAAAAAAGATTTCCGTTCCCTAAAGGAACAGAAATCTTTTCTGCATGCCACCTGTATGGAAATCTCACATACGGTCTTTCTATAGTCCGTCAAAACGGCGATTACTACAGTCAGACGATATGCTCTCATCATAACGGTTAGAGTTTCCGTCAGCTCCTACTATCATTCAGGCTGCCCTCATAAGTCCATTCACATGAACCGGAAATACTGCTTTCTCACCACATGCAGTTCTCTGTAATCTCTTACACTCATGCTACTACTCTTATTCAACGGTTTGTCTTTTTTATTTATTGCCGAGTTTAGCACATTACTGTGTGAAATTCAACCTCTTTTTTACATTTTGAAATAATCAATGCTCTGTACAAGCTGTTCGGCAATCTGACGGAGCTGTTCGGCACTTTCATAGACCTGTTTAAATGTTCCTGCAACCGCTTCTGTTTCATTATATGTCTTTTTCGTGCCTTCCATGTTGTTTCCGGCAAGTTCAGAGAGCGCCGACACGGCTTCCACGACTTCACTGCGGGAGCTGTCAAGCCGCTGTGTACTGCTTTTAATCTGTCCGATACCCTGCATGGATTCCCCAATACCCGAAAGCACCTCTTCCACAATATTTTGGGTCGCCTGCATGCTTTCACTCTGATTCTGTAGAATCTGCTGCATCTGCTGCATATTTTCCACGGCTTTTGCAGAATCCTCCATAAGTACCTGCGTAGTTTCACCGATTTCACGGCTCGATTCGTTGGACTGGTCTGCCAGCTTTTTAATCTGATCGGCAACCACGGCAAAGCCCCTGCCGCTTTCTCCTGCCCTTGCCGCCTCAATCGAAGCATTCAGGCTTAACAGATTGGTTTCTTCCGCAATCGACGTAATCAGTGCCGTTGCCTCGTAAATTTTATTGACGGAGTCATTCGTTCTGTTCGTCTGCTCCTGTACTTCTTTTATTGTATGCTCCACTTCGTCATTGATTTTCATGAGATTTAACAGCGTTTCTGCCGCCCTGCGGCCGGACTGCTGCATTGCCTGTGCATTTTCGTCTAACACGCTGACTTCCTGTGTCGTCTGCGTGATATTTTCACCCATAATCTGCATCTGTGCCGAAGTATTCTTGGAATTTTCTGCCTGCTGTGCCGAATTATCCACAATCATTGCCACAGTATCTTTTACCTGTGTCATCGTGCCGTTGGTGGTGTCTGCTGCCATCCCCAGCACATCCGATGCCTCTGACAAATGCTTGGCATTTTCCGAAATTTCACAGATAACGGACTGCATGGCATCACGGAGTGTAATCGTTACTTTCGAGAGTGCACCAATTTCATCTTTTCTTGCAAGCAGTTTTTCATCGACCCATACTTTTAAGTTGCCTGTGCCAGCTCCTCAACAACCTGGATGCTGCTTTGGATATTACTGCTCATAGACAATGCCATTTTCATGGCAAATGCAATACACACAAGCATAATCACAATCACCGCCATAACAATACTGCCAAGAATCCTGTTGATGACCGCATCTTTTTTGCGCCTTTATCCGTACCGACAAAGACCATGCCGATAATCTCACTGTCCGAACCATTCTGATAAACCGGCATGTAATAGCCATAATTTATATTTCCTTCTAATGATACGTTTTCGCTGAAATATTCTTCGCCGTTTTGCAGAACCTTTGTAATAATCACATCGCCCGCCGGTGAACCTAAAATGCGGTTTCCATCCGAGTCCGCAGCCGAAGTCATAATCCGTTCGTTTCCATAGAAAAATGTGACATCCATATCCGTGTTCTTTTTGATACGGTCTACCAGACTTTCCGACTTGGAAATGTTATAGCTGCCCTTCCAGATATCGCCATTGCTGGTCTGTATGTAATCGCCCGTATTCTGGTCATATGCCGCCAGTGTCGCCGCCGCCGTGCCTTTTAGCGCTTCCTCAATCTGATTGATTAATGCACCTTTACCGTGGTAAAGGTTAAAAAAATGGATACAATGCCTAAAAGCAGCACCGGTATAATGGTAATGGATAAAATTTTCTTTTTAATACTCATCTGTAATTCCCCCTATTCGACAACGTGAACGGTTTTAAAGTACCAGTTGATTTTGCCGGTAATCGTTGCGGCATCAAGTGTTTTACCCTGTTCGCCTACGGTTTCTCCCGTATTGGTTTCAATGACACCGTCAAACACACCGTTTTTCCCGGATAAAATCTGCTGTTTGGCTTCGTCCACCTTCTGTTTTGTCCCTGCCGCACAAAAATCTGCCAGTTCCGTAATGCCGACCAGATTTTCATTCATGCCGCCGTAATAATTACTGCGTCCCACGTTCCGTCCAGGACACTCTGTACCGCAGAGGTGTAATAAGCACTCCAGTTCCAGATAACACTGCACAAACATGCATTTGGCGCATCTTTACTCATATCCGAATTGTAACCGATACTGTAAACGCCCCGTTCCTGCGCCAGTGTCTGCGGATAAAGCGTGTCACAGTGCTGTGTAATCACATCACAGTTCATATCAAGCAATGTCGCTGCGGCGGCTTTTTCCGCTTCAGGACTGTACCAGCTGTTTGTTACCTTAACGTAAATCTGTGCATCCGGATTGACAGAATATACACCCAGTGCGAAAGCATCAATGCCGCCCGTAACTTCTGAATTGGAAGAATCCATTGCGGCAACGTAGCCGATTTTATTGGTTTTGGTGTTCATGCCTGCCACAATTCCGCTTAAATACCGCGGCTGATAGATTTTTCCGAAATAGTTGTTAAAATTTTTACCGTTGCTTAAATAGCCCGTGCCGTGTGAAAAATACACAGACGGATACTGTTCCGCCATTTCTGCGGTGGTCTGCATATAGCCCCAGCTTGTGGAAAATATGATATTACAGCCCGCATCAATACACTCCTGAATCGCAGTGCGTGTCTTTTGTGCATCACTGTCATCGACATTGATTTTGCGTATAATCTGGTCATCTGAAAGTCCGAGGTTTTGCTGCATCCCCTGAATCCCTAAATCATGTGTATAGGTATAGCCGCTTCCCTCTGCCGGATCAGACAAATGAATGACCCCGACTTTGATATTTTCTTTGGTAATGCCTGTGGTATTTTGTACCGATACGGTACTGTTATCAGAATAGCCCTGATTGGTTGCGTAGTCGTCCGGCTTCTGTGCCTGACACCCTGCCAGCAGCAAACTGCACGCTGCTGCCGCAAAGATTCTGTAAAACGCTTTTGTACGCTTACAATACACTTTCTTATTCATATGAATCTCCCCTTTGTCACTACAATACATCTGTGGTTGCATATATATACTATAATTTATCATAAAAATAAGAATTTGTAACGCTTTATTTCGGATTTTTTTAGACTTTTTATATTTTTTTAATACGCACAAATAAGCGGACAAAAATAATTTTCTGCCCGCTTTGCTTTGTGTTTTAAATGGCATCTGCCGTCAATGCCGCATTCTGCGTATTAATAATGCTTAATATTTCCTCACGGATATGCATATATTCCTGTGTATATTTTGCACTTTCCTGATTTGTACCTACAATGTCGTAGGTAAAATCCGTATGAAATTCTTTGACAATCCGTCCCGGTCTTGAAGACATGACGATTACTCTTGTTGCCAGTGCCAGCGCTTCATCAACATCGTGTGTAATCAGGAAAATCGTATTGCCGGTCTTATTCCAGATTTCACGGATTAACGTCTGCATGTTCTGTCTGGTTAAGGCATCGAGCGCGCCAAACGGCTCATCCATGAGAATCATTTTCGGCTGGTTGACAAGCACCCTTGCAAGAGAGGCTCTCTGCTTCATGCCGCCGGATAATTCATACGGCTTCTGCTTTGCAAAATCCTTTAAGCCGACCAGCTCCAGATACTTTTTAACACCAGCTTCGCGCTCATCTTTTGGAACTTTACGCATTTTCGGTCCGTATTCCACATTTTGATAAATATTTAACCATGGATACAATGTCGGTGTCTGGAAAACAACCCCGCGGTCTGCAGACGGTCCTGTAATCGGCGTATCACCCATCATTGCCGTTCCTTCTGTCGGCTGATGAAATCCTGCTATGATTTTAAGCAGTGTACTCTTGCCACAGCCGGACGGGCCTAATACACAGATAAACTCACCCTTTTCAATTTCCAGATTGACATTTTCAAGTGCTGTCACACTTCCCTTTTCACTGGCGTATCTTAAATACGCATCTTTTATGGAAACGACCGTTTCCCTTTTGATTTCACTTGCCATAACCTTCACCTCTCTCTGCCTGTCTGACATTACTTACCCAATGCGGTTTCAATGTACTTCGGATTCACTGCCTTTTCAAATACGGACTTGTCCGGTACTTTTGTAATACTGCCCTGTGTCTTTAAAAATTCTGCCGTGTCGTAAAGGTTCTGTACCACAGCACCCTTTGCACTGCTTGTTCCAAGATACGTTGAGGAAATCTGTTCACTGCCTGTCAGCCATGTCGAACCGCTCATCTGGAATTTTGCATTGTCTTCTGTCAGTTCCATTGCTTCTGCAATCGTCTTGATTGCGGTGCTTTCATCGTTCTTATACATGGATACGGATTTATCAAGTGCCTTTACATAAGCGGCTACAATATCCGGGTGTGCTTCTGCAAACTTTGTACGGACCACTTCAACATTGGAGGTCATATATCCGGCTTTTGCAAGTTCACCGCTCGTTATTACAGTTTTCTTATTGGATAACTGGGATAATGTCGGCTCCCAGATATAAGCCGCGTCAATATCGCCACTGTTCCATGAAGCGTAGATTTTATCCGGCTGCATATCCAGTACCGTTACATCCGATGTACTTAGTCCGGCATTTTCCATTGCCTTTAAGAGTGAGAAATGGGCTGTGGATGCAAACGGAACCGCCACCTTTTTACCCTTTAAATCCGCTACGGTGTTAATCCCTGATGTGCCTGTTGCAACAAGGGATTCCACATCACCCAAAACTTCATGAATCCAGATTAATTCCACGCCTAAATCCTGTGCGATTGCAAGCGAAGCCGGACAAGAGCCCTCCAGTCCAAAGTCAATGCTTCCTGCCGCCAGGGCGGTGTTTACGTCTTTGCCGGAACTAAATTCCACGATTTCCACGCTGACGCTGTCACCCATTTCCTCCTGGAAATAATTCATTGCCTTTGCAATGCCTTCATCGTTTGGCATCTGCTGTGTACCGATTTTTACAATGGTTTTACCATCCGATGTCGTTGCTTCCTTTTTACTGCCGCAGCCCGTTAATGCAACAGACGCCGCAAGCATACCTGCCAGTGCCAGACTTACCAATCTCTTTACTCTCATAATGTTTTCTCCTTTCTTTAATCCCTGTTTTTTGCTTCTGTCATCTATTTTTATCAATCCTTGCCGCTCCACGGAACCAGCTTCTTTTCAAGGAATTTTAAAAGCCAGTCAATGAAAAGGCCCGTAAAGCCCATAACGAAAATACCGACAAAGATAATGTCATTTCTAAACCAGTTGCCCGCATCAACAACCATCCAGCCGATACCGGAAGATGCGGCTACCATTTCGGCGGCTACCAGTGTGGAATATGCTACACCGATAGCAGTTCTTAATCCAACAAAGATTTCGGCTGCACAGGAAGGTAAAATCACACTCCAGAACACCTGCATCCGGGTTGCGCCGACCGTATAGGCGGCATTGATATAATCTTCCTTAATTCTTGCGACTGCCGATACACAGGCTACATAAATCGGTGCAAAGCAGGCTAAGAATAACAGTGCAATCTTTGAACTGTTACCGATACCGAGTGCCAGTGTCAGCAGCGTGTAGTAAGCCAGCGGCGGCAGTGGTCTGTAAAATTCGATAAACGGTTCGACAAATGCCTTGATTTTGGAACTAAAACCACTTAAAAGTCCAAGCGGTACAGCCGTTACTACGGAAAGCAGGAAGGCTTTTAAAAGTCGTTCCATACTGGTTCCCAAATGCTGTAATAAGGTGTGTCCCTTATATCCTTGTGTTAAAACTTCTACAAATGAATCCCATGTTGCCTTCGGTGTCGGAATCAGCTTCGGGTCAACCAGTTCCAGTGCCGTTACCAGATACCATGCGGCAAAAAATAAAATGACTGCACAGACGGAAATAATCCGTTCTGTTG
>ENA-OQIO01000377-OQIO01000377.1-human-gut-metagenome-genome-assembly--contig:-NODE-377-length-24259-cov-3.594480_pt1 | contig 24259 bp, 28 predicted proteins | sample MGYA00242573_ERZ504737 | MGnify/ENA primary metagenome ERZ504737 (study PRJEB26092, sample SAMD00036203) | human gut metagenome | host: Homo sapiens | study: EMG produced TPA metagenomics assembly of...
GTAAATATACGTTACCAGTTCACTCCCGTGTCAATCACTCTGCTGATTGACACGGAGGGATGCATGTTTTGGCTTGAATGCATCTCGCCCCATCGCCAAAGGCGATTTAAAATGGCGAGATGCGTTGCTGGTCGCACAACGTGTGAACAGTAACAAATATACAGTTGACAGTAATTAAAAAAGGAGAAGGCATATGTGTGGATTTGCAGGATTTGTCGGAGAAGTTGATGACAGAGAACAGGTACTTGTTAATATGATGAATACAATCGTACACAGGGGACCGGATAGTGCGGGAAGTATGTGGATGAAGATGCAGCACTCGGATTTCGCCGTCTGAGTATCATAGATCTTTCTTCCGTTGGTGATCAGCCGTTGTACAATGAGGATCGCAGCATGGTTCTTGTATTTAATGGAGAGATTTATAATTACCAGGACCTGAGAGAAGAACTGAAAGCGGCAGGTCATGAGTTTGTATCGAATACAGATTCAGAGACACTGATTCATGGATACGAAGAGTGGGGCGAGAAACTGGTAGACCGTCTTCGCGGAATGTATGCTTTTGCAATCTGGGATACAAAGAAGAAAAGATTGTTTGCAGCAAGAGATATTTTCGGAATCAAACCACTGTATTATGCGAATATGAATGGTACATTGATGTTTGCTTCTGAAATCAAAGCATTTATGGAGCATCCGAAGTTTGATAAGGTGTTCAATGAAGAGGCACTTGGAAACTATCTTTCTTTCCAGTTTGTTCCTACGAATGAGACATTTTTTAAAGGAGTGTTCTGTGTACAGCCAGGACATTACTTTACATATGAAAATGGAAAAATGAACATTACACGTTATTTTGAACCTCATTTCACAGGAGACTGTAAGAAGCCTTTCAAAGAAGTGGTGGATGATGTAGAACGTGTGATGAAGGATTCCGTTGAGAAGCATAAAATCAGTGATGTAGAGGTTGCTTCTTACCTTTCCAGTGGTGTGGACTCCAGTTATCTGACTTATCTGGGACAGGTGGATCGTACTTTTACAGTCGGATTTGATGAAGGAAAGTACAGTGAGATTCAGGATGCAAAGGAATTTGCAGCAAGCATTAACATGAAGAATGACGCTAAGGTGATTTCACCGGAAGAATATTGGGATAAGCTTTCGGATATTCAGTATTATATGGATGAGCCGGTCGCAGATCCGGCTGCAATCGCACTTTATTTCCTCAGTGCAGAAGCGTCCAAGAAAGTTAAGGTAGTTCTTTCAGGAGAAGGTTCTGATGAATTGTTTGGAGGATATAACATATATTGTGAACCTTTGGAACATACTTCTTTTAATAAAATACCGATGCCGGTACGCCGTTTCCTGGGTGCGTTTGCAGAACGCTGTCTGCCACGCGGTATGAAGGGAAGAGGTTTCCTTATGCGTCACGGAAAGACACTGGAAGAGAGATATTTCGCAAATGCGACGAATATTTTTACAGAGCGTGAGGCAAATCGTATTTTGAAAAAAGGATGTAAGCCGGGAATCCAAAAAGTAACAAAACCATTGTATGCACGTGTAAAAGGAAAAGATCCTGTGACAAAGATGCAGTATGTGGATCTTCATTTATGGCTGGTGCATGATATTCTGATGAAGGGTGACAAGATGGGAATGGCGAATTCTCTTGAAGTCAGAGTTCCGTTCCTTGACAGAGAAGTACTTGAACTTGCCGAGACACTTCCGTTAAAATACAAAGTACGTGCGCCAAAGACGAAGGTTGCATTGCGTGCTGCGGCAGAGCGACATATCAGAAGTAAGACAGCGGAGAAGAAGAAACTGGGATTCCCAATTCCGATTCGTGTATGGTTGAAGGAAGAGAAGTATTATAATATTGTAAAAGAGATGTTTGAGTCTGATGCAGCGAAGAAGTTCTTTGATACGAAGCTCCTGCTTAAGATGCTTGATGATCATAAGAACGGAAAGAATACGAATGAGAAGACGGATAATAGCCGTAAGATCTGGACAGTTTATATCTTCCTCGTATGGTATGACAGATTCTTTGAGCATGGAAAACCGATTCATCCGGCGATGAGTGTTCAATAATAAAAAATGTATCTGCTGTTTATTAATTGGGAATGTTAAAAAATAGAATAGATACAGATTTTAGATGGGAGTATGTATGAGAAACTATGAGAGTGATGCTTATAGGAAGTATCGAAGCTCAATGGAGCAGAGACAGAAGGTTGTGAGAACATCAGGTTCTCCATATTCTCAGCAGACTGCGGTACAAGGGAAACGGCAAATAGCGGAAAGGTCTGCGAGTACAAAACGTAAAAGGACAAGAGAAAAGGGGAAACCTTATTATGATTATGATCTGCTTCTTGTAATTATTTTTCTGATGTGCTTTGGACTTGTAATGCTTTATAGCAGTAGTGCCTACAGTGCACAGAATGATTATAATAATGATATGTTTTTCTTTACAAGGCAGGCGATTATCGGTATTATCGGATTTCTTGCAATGTTTATCGTTTCTAAGATTGACTATCATCTGTATGGTGCGTATGCAAAAGAATTTTTTTGGTTTTCAATGTTTTTGATGGCATTGGTGCAGACACCACTTGGTAAGACTGTAAATGGAGCAAGAAGGTGGATCAGGCTTCCTGGTCGCTTGTCATTGCAGCCGGCAGAGTTTACGAAGATTGCGGTGATTCTATTTATAGCATATGAAATCTGCCTCTTGGGGCAAAAGGCGAAAAAATGGGATGGAATTAAGATTCTGCTTGGTTATGGTCTTGTTGCAACACTGGGAGTTTTTCTATTGACGGATAATCTGAGTACAGCAATTATTGTGTTTGCAATTACATGTATTTTAATTTTTGTTGTACATCCGAAGACAAAACCATTTGTTGCTGGAGTAATTGCAGCAGGAATCGTGGGAATCATTGGAATTATTTTTTTGAAATATACACTTGCAGAAAGTGATAGCTTTCGTATGCGCCGAATCATTGCATGGCTGAATCCAGAGGCGAATGCTGATAAAGACAGCTATCAGTTTTTACAGGGATTGTATGCGATCGGTTCGGGAGGCTTCTTTGGAAAAGGACTTGGAAACAGTACACAGAAGCTGCATGCGATTCCGGAGGCACAGAATGATATGATCCTTGCAGTTATCTGTGAAGAGTTGGGAGTGTTCGGCGCAATTATTATTTTGTGCCTGTTTGCTTTCATGCTTTATAGATTACTGTTTATCGCAAGAAATGCTCCGGACTTGTATGGATCTTTGATCGCAACTGGAATTTTTGCACATATTGCGTTACAGGTTACTTTAAATATTGCGGTTGTAACCGGATTGATGCCGACTACCGGAGTTACGCTTCCATTTATTAGTTATGGCGGTACGGCAATCGTGATCTTGTTGGCAGAGATGGGAATTGCGCTGGGGATATCATCTAAGATACGGTTGAAATAAATTCTCCCTCTTTTCAACTTCTTGAAAGTGTGTTATATTTATATGTAGTATTAAAAACCACGTAAAGTAGGATGGAAAAATATGCGATAGAGCATGGGAGGATATAAGTTATGAGTTACAGAGTGATCGTAGATAGTTGCGGAGAGTTGACCCTACAGATGAAGGAGAGTGGAATTTTTAAGACGGCTTCTCTTAGCATGGAAGTGGATGGCTTTCACATTCCGGATGACGAGACATTTGATCAGGCTGATTTTTTAAGAAGAGTGGCTGCAAGCGAGGAATGTCCGAAGTCATCCTGTCCATCCCCGGAGCGTTATATGGAATTATACAAATGTGATGTTGACAGAGTCTATGCAGTTACTTTGTCAGGGGAATTGAGCGGATCTTATAACAGTGCACTTCTTGGAGAGAAACTTTATAAGGAAGAAGGCGGAGAAGAAAAGATCCATGTATTTAACTCTCGTTCAGCATCTGTCGGAGAGACGTTGATCGGACGAAAGATTCAGGAATGTGAAGAAGCCGGAATGGATTTTGAACAGGTAGTTGAAACGGTAGAAGCTTATATTGAAGAACAGCATACGTACTTTGTTCTTGAGAATCTTGATACACTTCGTAAGAATGGACGACTGACAGGACTGAAATCTCTGGTAGTCAGCGCATTGAATATCAAGCCTGTTATGGGTTCTACCCCAGAGGGAACAATCTGTCAGTTGGATAAGAGCAGAGGAATGAAGAAAGCTTTGGCGAAGATGGCAGAGCATGTCGCGAAGGACGCTGTAAAACCGGAGGAGAAGATTCTTGCAATTGCACATTGCAACTGTCCGGAACGTGCAGAGGCCGTCAGAAAATTGATTTTGGAGAAAGTAAAGGTGAAAGATTCCTTTATTGTAGATACAGCAGGAATTAGTAGTATGTATGCGAATGATGGTGGAATTATTGTTGTACTTTAAGATGTGCTGTGGTAAAATAATTGCTAAAGACCTAATAGGAAGGGAGCAGGCAAGAGATGAGTCAGGCGAAGGTGGATCGTTATAAGAAGGAAAAGGCGGACCGAAAGAAGACAATGCGTAAAGAGAAGATTATGCGCAATGTAAAAAGATGTGTAGCGGGAGTAATTGCACTTGCAATTGTTGGCTGGTTCGGATATTCAGCATATGATCTGCATTCTTCCAACCAGGAACGTGCAGTTGCAGAAGTGAATTATGACTCTGTTAAAGATTATCTGAGTACACTTTCAGCGGAATAAAGTTGTTATAATTACATATAGTGCAATAAAAAGAGGTTGCCGTATTGTTAAAGCGGTAGCCTCTTTTTGTGTTTCTTGCACCAAAATAGGAAGTGAACAGCAACGTGAACTCTGAAAAGAAACGAAAAAGTTCATAAAAAGGACTTGAAAAAGGTGGACACGTGGTTTACAATGGAACTAAGTGGTGAGAAGTGGTAGAATGTGGTGCAATATGGAGAAGAAGTGGAAGCAAAGGGATTACGGTAGTGATACCTTTAGTGAACGCGAACATTTCCATAGATTCCAGAGAAAGGGTTTCGTATGTTATTAGGAGAGTTTAACCATAACATAGACGAAAAAGGCAGACTGATCATCCCGGCAAAGTTAAGGAAGATCTTGGTGACAGCTTCGTGATCTGTAACGGATTAGAGGGCTGTCTATTTGTCTATTCCCAGGAAGAATGGAATAAATTCGTAGCCGAACTCGAAAGCTTACCACGAATGAACAAGGATGCCAGAATCTTTAAACGCTACTTTTTTGGAAGTGCATCTGAGGGCAGTTTTGACAAGCAGGGGAGAGTTCTTGTCCCACCGTCACTTAGAAAGAATGCACATCTGGAGAAGGAAGTAGTTCTGGTCGGAGTCCAGGATCGTGTTGAGATCTGGGACAAGGCACTCTGGGAAGAGAAAAACCAGATCAGCGAGGAAGATCTGGATGCGATTGCAGAACGTATGGAAGCGATCGGAATTCGCATCTAATGACAACAAAGACCGCCAAGTGAGGCAGTCAGAAGGAGGAGTCTATGGCATTCGAGCACGTTTCAGTGCTGTTGCATGAGACAGTAGACGGTTTGAACGTAAAACCGGATGGCATCTATGTAGATGCACGTTGGGTGGAGGCGGACATGCATATGAAGTCTGTACAAAGCTTGGCGAGCAGGGGAGATTAATAGGTATAGACCAGGACGCTGATGCGATTAAAGCAGCAGGAAAACGCCTGGAAGGTTTCGGGGAGAAGGTCACAATAATCCGGAGCAATTATTGTGATATGAAACGCGGCTTCATGAGATAGGAATTGACAAAGTAGATGGAATCACAGTAGATCTTGGAGTTTCTTCTTATCAGTTGGATACAGCTGAGAGGGGATTTTCATATCGGGTTGACGCACCTCTTGATATGCGTATGGATCAGCGTCAGAAGATGACAGCCAGAGACATTGTCAACGACTATAGTGAATCGGAACTTTATCGTGTGATTCGTGATTATGGCGAGGACAGATTCGCTAAAAATATCGCGAAGCACATTGTTGCAGAACGCACAAAAGGTCCGATTGAGACAACAGGACAATTGAATGAGATTATCAGTCATGCAATACCGATGAAGATTCAGAAGACGTCAGGACATCCGTCAAAACGTACATTTCAGGCTCTTCGAATTGAATTGAATCATGAGCTTGATGTTTTGCGGGATACATTAGATGATATGATCGATCTGTTGAATCCAGGAGGAAGACTTTGCATTATTACATTTCATTCGCTTGAAGACAGAATTGTGAAGAGTTCTTTCCGTAAGAATGAGAATCCGTGCATTTGTCCAAGTCATTTTCCGGTTTGTGTATGTGGAAATGTATCCAAAGGGAAAGTGATCACCAGGAAGCCAATCCTTCCGTCAGAAGAGGAGCTGACGGTAAACAGCAGATCAAAGAGTGCAAAGCTTAGAATCTTTGAACGTGCATAATTTGATATCACAGGGAGTATTTAGAGTATAAACGAAACGTTCCTCCGGGAAGGGGAGAGCCCGGCGGAACAAGAATCCAGAGAAAGGACAGGAAAGCGATGGCGAGAAACACAGGTCGCAGACAGCAGAATAGACCAGCAGCAGACTGGAACCACTTCTATGTGTACGGTAGTGCCGTGCGTCAGCCAGAAGCTTTACCGTCTGGAAATGGGACAGTTCGTAAGCCGAAGAAAAAAAGAACAAGCCGTCAGGTGATTAAAAACCGGCATCGTGCGCAGCGGATCAGTCCGGCATATGCGACTTTTCTGATTGTGGCGGCAGTCTGTGCAGTTTTTATTTGTGTTATGTATTTACGCTTACAGGCAGATGTTTTGAATCGTGCAGATCAGATCACAGCGCTGCAGCAGGAACTGACGGATCTGAAGGAATCAAATAATACTGCACATCAGGAAGCAGAAGATTCTGTTAATCTTGAGACTGTTCGTGAAAAGGCAATGAACGAGATGGGAATGGTTTATGAGTCTCAGGGCAAAGTGATTCATTATCAAAGCCCGACAAGTGACTATGTAAAACAGTATGATAACATCCCGGAAGATGGCGTTTTAGCGCAATCCAAGGATGTGAAAAATAAGGAATAATGGAAGATGGCAGGAAGAAAAAGAAGGAAGAACAGATTTCAATTTCTGACTAAAAAATTCCCGGTAAGAATGCAGAGAAAGCTGGTACTGCTGTTTATAGCAGTTATACTGGCTTTTCTTGTTCTTGTAGGAAGAATTACATACATTAATGTTACGAAGGGAAGCAAGTATACAAAGCTTGTACTGAATCAGAAAATTTATGACAGTAAGACAATTCCATATAAACGTGGAGATATTCTGGATAGAAACGGTACAAAAATAGCGACAAGTGAAAGGTTTATAATGTGATTCTTGATGTTGCTGTAATGACAGATAAAGAAGAATATATAGATCCTACGATTAAAGTATTGAATAAATGTTTCGGAATCAGTGAAAAGACAGTACGAGAGATTGTAGAAGAAAAACCTAATAGCAGATATGTTATATTGAAAAAAGGAATCGATTACGAGACGGCTCAGAAATATAATGAGATAAAGAATGATACTGAGAATTATCCAAATGTAAAGGGAATTTGGCTGGAGGATGATTATAACAGAACATACCCATATAATACGCTGGCAAGTGATGTGATAGGTTTTACGTATTCCGGAAATATAGGAGCAATTGGAATTGAGAGTGCTTATAATGATGTTATGACGGGGACAGATGGCAGAGAGTATGGTTATCTGGATGAAGATGATACAGTCGAACAGAATGTAAAAGCAGCAAAGAATGGGAATAATGTTATTACAACGATTGATATTACCTTACAGAGTATTGTGGAAAAATACATTCAACAGTTCAATGAAGAACATGCCGGAGAAGAAGGAAGTGGAGTGACCGGTAGCAAGAATACAGCGGTTATGATCATGAATCCGAATACCGGAGAGATTCTGGCTGAGGCATCTTACCCTAATTTTGATTTGAACAAACCAAGAGATCTGTCCAGTATTTATTCCGAAGAAAAATGGAATGCGATAGATGAGAAGGATCGATTGAACCTATTGAGTAGTATCTGGAGAAACTTCTGTGTCAGTGATGCGTTTGAACCGGGGTCTACGATGAAACCGTTCACTGTTGCAGCTGGATTGGAGACAGGAACTCTTACCGGAGATGAATCTTATTATTGTGGTGGTTATCTTCATGTGGGAGATAATGATATCGGATGTCATCTTCGTTCTGGACATGGAACAGAAAGCACAATGGATGCGATTGCCAATTCTTGTAACGTTGCATTGATGGAAATGGCTGAGAAAATCGGAATTGATAATTTTATCAGATATCAGCATATTTTTGGTTTTGGAGAATATACGGGAATTGATCTTCCGGCAGAAGCATCAACAGCAAGTCTTCTGTATACAGCTGACACGATGACACCGGTTGATCTTGCAACGAATGCTTTCGGACAGAACTTTAATGTGACAATGACTCAGCTGGCAGCAGGGTTCAGTTCTCTGATCAATGGTGGGTATTATTATGAACCGCATGTTGTAAAGCAGATCCAGGATGAGAATGGAAATGTGATTGAAACGAAGAATCCCGTATTGCTCCGTAAGACAGTTTCGACAGAAACATCTGAATTAGTAAAAACATATTTACAGGCGGTAATGCAGTATGGTACAGGTAAGAGAGCCAGGTGGAAGGATATGATATCGGAGCGAAGACCGGTACGGCGCAGAAACTTCCACGTAAAGATGGGAAATATCTTCTTTCTTATATCGGATATGCTCCACAGGAGAATCCGGAAGTTGTTATCTATGTGGTAATTGATGAAGCAAATGTGGATGCACAGGATAATAGTTCATTGGTTCTTGAACTTGCGAAGAATATCATGTCAGAAGCATTTCCATATCTTGGTATCACAACCATAGAAGAGACAGGGGAAAGTCAGACACAGCAGAGCGGTCAGAGCTTTGAAGATACAGAGTATTCTGATTATGATCAGGACTATACAGATGATTACAGTAATGAAGACGGCTCATATGTTGATGAAAATTATAAGCCGGATTTGGACAGCTGGGCAACATCATCCAATATAGATTAAGTGTTATAGCAGACAGGCAAACAGGAATAACTCCGAAAAAGACATAATACATTGTAGAAATGTCTTTCTCGGAGTTATTTTTTGTGAAAAATAAAACATATAACCGAAAAAAAACAATAGTTGTTTTTTCTGCGCAGTTCTTTTGATTTCGGCTCTTTTCGGAAGACTTGTTTATCTGATGATTTTTGATGCTGCACATTATCAGAAGCTGGCGAAAGATCTTCATGAGCGAGAAAGAAAAATCAAAGCGGCAAGAGGAGAGATTGTTGACAGAAATGGAGTTGTCCTGGCAACGAACAGGACGGTATGCACAATTTCCGTGATCCATAATCAGATGAAAGATCCGGAGCAGGTGATCGCAGCTCTCTGTCAGGAACTTGGGGAAGAGGAAGAAAACATCCGGAAAAAAGTAGAAAAAGTGTCTTCGATGGAAAAAATTAAAACAAATGTGGAAAAAGAAACGGGGGATAGAATCCGTAATCTGGATCTTGCAGGAGTAAAAGTAGATGAGGATTTTAAAAGATATTATCCTTATGATACATTTGCATCCAGAGTTCTTGGATTTACAGGTGGGGACAACCAGGGAATCATCGGACTTGAAGTAAAATATGAAGAGGTATTAAAAGGAACCGATGGAACCATTCTTACAGTGACGGATGCGAGAGGAGTCGAACTTGAGAAAGTAGCAGAAGACAGGATTGAACCTGTGGCCGGGAACACGCTTCAGATTAGTCTGGATCATAATATTCAGAAGTACTGTGAACAGGCAGCAAAAAAGGTTCAGGAGGAAAAACAGGCGGATAGTGTATCTGTATTGCTTATGAATCCGCAGGACGGAGAGATATTTGCAATGGTAAATACACCGGAATTTAATCTGAATACCCCTTTTGAATTGATTGATGTGGATGAAAATACAGAACAGACGGATGAACAGGCTCAGGAGATGTTAAATCAGATGTGGCGAAATTCCTGTATTAATGACACATATGAGCCGGGATCAACGTTTAAAATCATTACAGCATCAGCATGTCTTGAAGAAGGTGTCGTTTCTTTGTCGGATACATTTTCCTGTCCGGGATACCGGATTGTAGAAGACAGAAAAATCCGGTGTCATAAGGTTGGTGGACATGGACAGGAAACGTTTATCCAGGGAATACAGAATTCCTGTAATCCGGTATTTATTGATATTGGTCTTCGGCTTGGAGCAGAGAAATTTTATGCTTATTTTAAACAGTTTGGATTACTTAGTCTGACGAATATTGATCTTCCGGGTGAAGCGGGAACAATTATGCATAACGTAGAAGATATTGGTCTTGTGGAATTGGCAACGATTTCATTTGGACAGTCGTTCCAGGTAACACCGGTTCAAATGGCAACAACAGTAAGTTCGCTGGTTAATGGGGGATACCGGGTGACACCGCATTTTGGAGTGGCAGTTCTTGAAAAAGACGGAACAGAGATACGAAAGCTGAAATACAAAAAGAAGAATGGCATTGTGTCAGAAAAAACATCAGAGACGATGAGGATGCTTCTGAAGAGTGTGGTAGAAGAAGGATCTGGTAAAAATGGATACATTGAAGGATATTCGATCGGAGGCAAGACTGCAACATCACAGACTCTTCCAAGAAGCGCAAACAAGTATATTTCATCATTTATAGGGTTTGCACCGGCGGAAGATCCGCAGGTTCTTGGAATTGTAGTGATCCGTAACCACAGGGGATTTATTACGGAGGAACGATTGCAGCTCCGGTTTTGCGCAGCATCTATGACAATGTGCTTCCGTATCTCGGGATTGAAAAAAACTGACCAATGGAGTATACTGTAAAGTGCATTTTGAGAATCTGATGACAGAAAAGTACATAAGAAGGATTCTCTGTGTAAAACAAAAGAAATGAAGAGGTGTATATATGAACAGTCATGTAGTGATTCCGGTATTGATTGCATTTGTTATAAGCCTTGTGCTTGGACCGGTGGTCATTCCTTTCCTGAGAAGGTTAAAGATGGGTCAGACGGAGCGTGTGGAGGGTGTACAGTCTCATTTGAAGAAGGCAGGAACACCGACAATGGGAGGTATTATCATTCTGGCAGCTGTCGTGATTACGTCCCTGTTTTATGTGAAGGACTATCCAAAGATCATCCCGGTACTTTTCCTTACAGTAGGATTCGGACTGATTGGATTTCTGGATGATTATCTTAAAGTTGTCATGAAACGTTCAGACGGACTTTTTCCAATGCAGAAGATGGCACTCCAGATTGTAGTGACAGCAATTTTTGCATTTTATATCGTAAAGTAGCGAAGATTCCGCTTACAATGATCGTTCCATTCTCCGGCGGTTATGAATTGAATCTTGGATGGCTTGCAATTCCGGTTCTTTTCTTTGCAGTGATTGGTACAGTTAATGGAACAAACTTTACGGACGGACTGGATGGTCTTGCATCAAGCGTAACCGTTTTGGTGGCAACTTTTTTCACAGTTGTAGCAATAGGAACGAAGAGTGGGATTGAGCCGATCACTTGCGCAGTTGTCGGTGCATTGATGGGATTCCTTCTTTTTAATGTGTATCCGGCCAGTGTGTTCATGGGAGATACAGGTTCTCTTGCATTAGGTGGGTTTGTTGCAGGAACAGCATATATGATGCAGATGCCGCTGTATATCATTATTGTCGGATTTATTTATCTTGTAGAAGTTATTTCAGTTATTCTGCAGGTAACATATTTCAAAAAGACAGGAGGAAAGCGTCTCTTTAAGATGGCACCGATCCATCATCATTTCGAACTTTGCGGATGGTCAGAGACACGGGTAGTGGCAGTATTTTCTATTGTGACGGCAATTCTTTGCCTGATCGCTCTTATGGGGGTATAAAAGAATGGTTGTAAAAGATAAAAATGTATTAGTGTTTGGCTCTGGAATCAGTGGAGAGGCAGCGTGTGAGCTCCTTTTGAAAGAAGAAGCAAAGGTCGTATTGTATGATGGTAACGATAAGCTGAATCCGGAAGAGATCCGTGCAAAGATTGAAGGCGGGGACAGTGAGTCACTGGAAATCGTCCTTGGAACACTTGAGGGAGACAGGAAAGAAGAACTTCTTGATAAACTTTCTCTTGTTGTAATGAGTCCGGGTGTTCCGACAGATCTTCCAATCGTGAATGAGATGCGTGAGAAAGGACTTCCAATCTGGGGCGAGATTGAGCTTGCGTATGTCTTTGGAAAAGGTGATGTTCTAGCAATTACTGGAACAAACGGAAAGACAACGACCACTTCTCTGCTTGGAGAAATTATGAAAAACTATGCGCAGAGCAGTTTTGTGGTAGGAAATATCGGTAATCCATATACAAGTATTGCACTCCAGACAAGAGAGGATTCTGTAATTGTTGCTGAGATGAGCAGCTTTCAGCTAGAAACAATTCAGACATTCCGTCCGAGAGTCAGCGCGATCCTGAATATTACTCCGGATCATCTGAATCGTCATCATACGATGGAAGCATACATAGAGGCAAAGGAAAATATTGCGAAGAATCAGACAGAGAAAGATACTTGTGTTCTGAATTACGAAGATGATGTGACAAGGGTATTTGGAGAAAATGTAAAGTCAAAGGTTCTATATTTCAGCAGTCAGCGTATATTAGAAGAAGGAATCTATCTGGAAAACGGTCAGATCGTTCTTGCAATGAACGGAGAGAAGACACCGGTATGCCATGTAGATGAATTGAATATTCTTGGAACGCACAATCATGAGAATGCGATGGCAGCAGCCGGAATGGCAGCAGCATATGGGGTTCCGGTAGATGTGATCCGCAGAACGCTGAAAGAGTTCCAGGGAGTCGAACATCGTATTGAATATGTGGCAGAAAAGAATGGAGTTGTATATTACAATGATTCCAAGGGAACAAACCCAGATGCAGCAATTAAGGGGATTCAGGCGATGAATCGTCCGACAGTTCTGATCGGTGGAGGTTATGATAAGGATTCTGCTTATGATGAATGGATCGATTCCTTTGATGGAAAAGTAAAAAAATTAGTACTTCTTGGTGCGACACGTGACAAGATCGCAGAGACAGCCAGAGCACATGGATTTGAAGATATTGAGATGGCGGATACATTTGAGGAAGCATTTGCAAAATGTGTAGAGAATGCAAAACCGGGAGATGCAGTACTCCTTTCTCCTGCATGTGCAAGTTGGGGAATGTTTAAGAATTATGAAGAACGTGGAGATAAGTTTAAAGAGCTTGTAAATAATCTGTAAAGGGTGAACTGTATTGAAGCGTCCTGCAAAGAAGCACACGTATGATGATACACTGCTTGTGACGGTGCTGATTCTCGTACTGGTTGGTCTGATCCTTCTGACCAGTACAAGTGCATATAACGGCAGGGTGAAGTTTCATGATTCTTATTATTATCTGAAAAAGCAGGGACTGGCTACAGTTCTTGGAATGGCAGGAATGCTATGGATCGCGAGAATTGATTATCACAGATGGATTCCACTTGCTGTGCCAGGATATCTGGCTGCAATCGGTTTATCCATTGCTGTCATGGCATTCGGAAAAGAATATAACGGATCCAAAAGATGGTTGTCTTTGGGTCCGTTTTCTTTTCAGCCTTCAGAATTTGCTAAAGTAGCAGTGATCTTGTTTCTGGCCTGGCTGATTAACCGAAATGTGAAAAAAATATCAAAACTTCGGATAATGTCCGGAATGATGCTTTCAATCCTTCCGGTTGTCGGTCTGGTAGGAGCAAGTAATCTGAGTACAGCAATCATTATCCTCGGAATCGCAGTTACATTGATTTTTGTTGCAAGTCCAAGATATGCACAGTTTATATGGATGGCTGTATCAGGAGTTGGATTTCTGGGAATTTTTCTCGCCTTGGAAAGCTATCGGCTGGAGCGACTTGCAATCTGGCGCAATCCGGAGAAGTATGAAAAAGGATATCAGACATTGCAAGGACTTTATGCAATTGGAAGTGGAGGACTGTTTGGCCGGGGGCTGGGAAACAGTGTACAAAAACTGGGATTCCTGCCGGAAGCACAGAATGATATGATTTTTTCTATTGTCTGTGAAGAATTAGGGCTTGTTGGTGCGGGGACTATCATTGTACTGTTTCTGATTTTAATCTGGAGATTTTTTGTGATTGCAACACACGCACCGGATCTTTTTGGCGCGTTGATTGCAGTGGGAGCCATGGCACATATGATGATTCAGGTAATATTGAATATTGCTGTCGTCACAAATTCTATACCGAATACAGGAATTACACTTCCGTTTATCAGTTATGGTGGAACGTCGGTTGTTTTTCTGCTTTTGGAAATGGGGCTTGTCCTTAGCATATCACGTTTGGTACAATAGAGTTGCCTGTATTTCATACAGATGGAGTCCGGGTATGGAAAACATGAACAGAGGAAGGAATCTGATCAATGAGAAAAAAGAAGAAAAAGAAGAGAGGGATGTTCCGCTTTATTGTAATATTACTGTTGCTTGTAGTATTTGTTTTACTCTTTCAGACACGCAGTATAAAGGTGAAGGGAAATGAATATTACGGAGAGAATTCAATTATCAGCTGGCTCGAGAAAGATAAACTCTCCGTGAATACGGTGTATTTATTCTGGAAATATAATTATACAGATGCAGAAGTTCCGTCCGTTGTGGAAGAAATGAAATTGACATTTGAAAATCCATGGACGCTTGTTGCGCATGTGAAAGAGAAAGGAAAATCCGGTTATGTTTCTTCCAATGATACAAATTTATATTTTGACCGGAAGGGGACAGCACTTTTTGAAAGCAAGAAAACTTTTACAGGAGTACCTTATGTGGAAGGACTTTCTTTCGATGCATCGAAAGTAGAGATCGGAAAAAAGATTCCGGTGGAAGATGACAGTGCATTCACTTTGATCGCAGAGGCTTCAAAGTATCTGGTGAAATATTCACTTACACCGGATAAACTGGTATATGCCAATGAACAGAGTGTGGTATTATATTTTGGATCAGTAGAAGTTTTAATTGGGAATAAAGAATATGAGATCAGAATTGCACAGATCAAACCGATTCTTGAGAAGCTGAAGGAACAGTATCCGGATCAGGCGGGGTACTTCATCTTGAGAATTATGAAGCAGATTCAGCATCAATTAACTTTACACCGCAGTCTTGAAGCTGAATTGTTGGAAAAAAACCAAAAATAAGAAAAAATCTATTGATTATTTACGGAAAAGACTTTATTATATACTTATTGAATTGTATCGTTCAATTAAAATAAGGGATGTATATAAGAATTAATAAGACGACAAAGGAGGAACTACTCTTGTTAGAAATTAAAACCAACGAATCTGAAGCGGCTGCAAGAATTATTGTTGTCGGAGTCGGCGGAGGCGGTAACAATGCCGTGAACCGAATGATCGACGAACAGATTGCAGGCGTAGAATTCATAGCTGTGAATACAGATAAACAGGCATTACAGCTGTGTAAAGCACCGACACTTATGCAGATCGGTGAAAAACTGACAAAAGGACTTGGTGCTGGTGCACAGCCTGAGATGGGAGAGAAGGCAGCAGAAGAAAGCGCTGAGGAGATCCAGGCTGCATTAAAAGGTGCAGATATGGTATTTGTTACCTGCGGTATGGGAGGCGGAACTGGAACAGGTGCTGCTCCGGTTATCGCAAGAATTGCGAAAGAGCAGGGCGCTCTGACAGTAGGAGTTGTCACAAAGCCTTTCCGTTTCGAATCCAAGACAAGAATGCAGAATGCAATCAATGGTATTGATAAATTAAAGGAGAACGTTGATACAATCATCGTTATCCCGAATGACAAACTGCTTGAAGTTGTAGACAGACGTACTACTATGCCGGAAGCTTTGAAAAAGGCTGACGAGGTTCTTCAGCAGGGTATTCAGGGTATCACAGACCTGATCAATGTACCATCTCTGATCAACCTTGACTTTGCTGATATCCAGACAGTTATGAAGGATAAAGGTATTGCACATATCGGTATCGGTGCAGGACGCGGAGATGACAAGCACTCGAAGCAGTTAAGCAGGCTGTTGCCAGTCCACTGCTTGAGACAACAATCACAGGTGCATCTAATGTTATCGTTAATGTATCTGGAGACATTACACTTATGGATGCTTCTGATGCAGCGGATTATGTACAGGAGCTTGCAGGAGAAAGTGCAAGTATCATCTTCGGTGCTATGTATGATGATACAAAGTCTGATGAATGTACAATCACAGTTATTGCTACAGGCTTACATAATGTAGGCGGAAGTGCATCCAAGCTGAAAGCAAGACTGGAAGGACAGCAGAAGACAAGTTCTATTCTTCCGAATGGTGTAGAAAGTCATACAAGACCATCTTATGACTATACAGCACAAAGAACAGCTCAGACATCAACAGTAAGACCGCAGGGTGGAACAATGCCAACACTGCAGCCAAGATCAACAACTGGTGGAGTAAGAGAGCAGTCTATTAAGATTCCGGATTTCTTTAAGAAATAATTGAATTGAAAAATGATGAAACGGTCTGAAGTATCAGACCGTTTTTCTTTTATGTCGAAGGATGTCAGAAATTCTTCTATTTTCTTTCTGTTTTACTGTCAGTATCTGACAAAATTTCCAAAGAGCAAATTTTATAATTCTATATGATATCGAGGATGACTCGAAATGAAAAGGAAGGTGGAAGATGCACTATGAGTTGTACATAGATCTTTTTTTTTCTGGAAAATTTCATGATGGATAGCCTGTTACTTTTCGTGACAGAACGGATTACGGGTGGAAAATATAGTTTTAAAGGAGTTTTATCCGGAGCATTCCTTGGAAGTGTGTTGACATGTCTGATGCTGGTTGTATCTGTTCCCGCCTGGATGAAAAACATAGCCTTTTATCTGGTGATTCCATTTTGTATGCTTTGGTTAAAAAATAGGAAACAATGTATGCTTCAGATACTCAAAGGAATGGGATTGCTTTACCTTTTGGGAATGTTCCTGGGGGGCACGTTGATGATGTTTCGTCCTTATCTGCATTATATCAGTCTGTTTTATGGTATTGCGGTGCTTAGCTCACAGGGGATTCTGATGGCCTGGAAGTTCTTGAAAGTTCTTAAGATAGAGCAGGAACGGTGCTGTGAAGTGATTTTATTTACAGAAGCAGATAGTTATAAGGTTCATGCATTGAGGGATACGGGAAACTGCCTGACAGATCCACTCAGTGGTGAAGGGGTGCATGTACTGGATTGTAATTTTTATCATCAGGTAATGAAAGAAGCAATGGAATTCAGGTATATTCCATATCGAAGTGTTCATGGTAGTGGCATTATGAAAATTTCCGGATCAGGAAAATGTGTGTGGAAATAAATGAAAAAGAATGGATAGAATTTCCGTTGATCGGTGTGAGCGAATCACCGATCAGTGGGGAGGAAGATTATCAATTGATATTGAACTGTAAGGTGCAGATGCTGTGAAGGAAAAACTGTGCCGCAACAGAAGATGTAAGAAAGAAACCAGGAGGAATTTATATGATGGTTAAAGTGGCTGTGCCAGAGAAATTTAAATTAAGGATTGTACCAAATGTCAGGACGGTTTTATTTGGTGGTCAACAGGAGATTCATTACATAGGAGGCAGTGAGGTTCTTCCTCCACCATTGGAAAATGAAAAAGAGTGTGAGGTGGTAAGGTGGCTTGGAACAGATCGAGATGAAAAGGCGAGAAAGATACTGATTGAACATAATTTGCGTCTGGTTGTTTATATAGCAAAGAAGTTTGATAATACAGGAGTAGGTGTAGAAGATTTGATTTCTATTGGTACCATCGGTCTGATCAAAGCAATCAATACATTTAATCCATCAAAGAAAATTAAACTGGCAACATATGCTTCACGTTGTATTGAGAATGAGATTTTGATGTATTTGAGACGAAACAGTAAGACGAAGATGGAAGTTTCCATTGACGAGCCTTTAAATGTAGATTGGGATGGAAATGAACTGCTTCTATCTGATATTCTTGGGACAGAAGAGGACACAATTTATCGGGATCTGGAGGATGAGGCAGAAAGAAAGATTCTGTTTCGTGCCTTGAATAAACTGTCAGGAAGAGAGAAATTAATCGTTCGTATGAGGTTTGGACTGGATCATCCGGAGGGAAAAGAAATGACGCAGAAGGAGGTTGCGGATCAACTTGGAATCTCTCAGTCGTATATATCAAGACTGGAAAAGAAAATTATGCACAGACTTCGGATGGAAATGGTCCGGTATGAATAGCAGTTACAAAAATTTAATAAAAAGAAAGATGTACAATTTCCCGTATGGTGTTAAAATAAAAGAAAAAGTATCTGAAGCTTAAAAAGAAAAGATACAGGACAGAAAGGGTTGAGGATGTATGAAATTAACATTTGTAGGTGCAGCCCATGAGGTTACGGGAAGCTGTCATTTTCTGCAAGTAGCAGGAAAGAATGTTTTGGTTGACTGCGGTATGGAACAGGGGCCGGATCTGTATGAGAATCCGGGACTTCCGATCAGTGCAACAGAAGTGGATTATGTATTCCTCACACATGCACATATTGATCATTCCGGAATGTTGCCAAAGCTTGCAAAGGATGGGTTTAAAGGGCAGATTTTCACTACCTATGCGACAGCGGATTTGTGTGATATCATGCTTCGTGACAGTGCGCATATTCAGGAATTTGAGGCAGAGTGGAGGAATCGAAAAGGCAGGAGAGCAGGAAAACCGGAGTATGAACCGGTTTATGAGATGCAGGATGCACTTAATGCGATTGAATTGCTTGTGCTTGTCAGTATGGGGAGCGCATTACAATCTGTGAGGGAATCCAGATCCGGTTTACAGATGTAGGACATCTGCTTGGATCAGCAAGTATTGAAGTCTGGGCAACAGAAGACGGAGTGACAAAGAAGATTGTATTTTCCGGAGATATTGGAAATCTGGATCAGCCGATTATTAAAGACCCGGCTTATACAGAGAGTGCGGACTATATTGTGATGGAGTCTACGTATGGCAACCGGCTGCATACGCAGGAAAAACCGGATTATCTGGGAGATTTTACAAGAATCCTGAAAGAGACATTTGATAAAGGGGGAAATGTTGTTATTCCTTCCTTTGCTGTGGGCAGAACTCAGGAACTCCTCTATTTTATACGTGAGATCAAAGAAAAGGAATTATTAAAAGAATATCAGAATTTCGAAGTATATCTGGACAGTCCGCTTGCAATTGAGGCAACGAAGATATTTACAAAAAATATGAGAGAGTGTTTTGATGAGGATGCACTTGCACTTGTTAATGCAGGGATTAATCCACTTATATTTGATGGACTTAAGACTGCAACAACAAGTGATGATTCTAAGATGATCAATTTTATCGAGAAACCAAAGGTGATCATCTCAGCTTCTGGAATGTGCGATGCTGGTCGTATCCGTCACCATCTGAAGCATAATTTGTGGAGAGAAGAGTGTACGATTCTTTTTGTTGGGTATCAGGCAATGGGCACTTTAGGACGCAGACTGATCGAGGGCGAAAAGAATGTGAAGCTGTTCGGTGAGCCGATTGAAGTTAAGGCAAGAATTGAGAGCCTTCATGGAATTAGTGGTCATGCGGATATGAATGGGCTCTTAAAATGGCTGGGAGCGTTTAAAGAGGCGCCACAACGCGTCTTTGTTGTGCATGGTGAAGATACTGTAACAGAAGAGTTTGCAAAGACGGTGGAAGAAAAGTTTGGATATCAGGCTTATGCACCGTTTCCGTGTAGTGAAGCAGACCTCTTGACAAATGAGATCTTAAGTGAGGGTGTAAAGATTCCGGTGAAGGCGAAAAAACCGGCACAGCGTAAAGCGGATGCGGCGTTTGAACGTCTTGTTGCAGCAGGAAAGCGTTTACTTGATGTTATTTACAAGAACGAAGGTCTCGCGAATAAAGACAAAGCAAAATTCGAGTCGCAGATTAATAATTTGTCGGATAAATGGGATATTTGATTGTCAAGGACTAAAACTTTATAAAATTCAGCACTTCATGGAATATCTTATTCAAAGAGTGAGAATGATTCTAAGTAGAAAAAAACTTAGGAGGTTTCTTATAATGGTTGTGAATAAGGTAGAACTGTGTGGAGTGAATACATCAAAGCTCCCACTTCTCAGGGAAAAGGAGAAGGAGGAGCTTTTTCGCAGGATTCGTCAGGGGGACAAGTTGGCGCGGGAAGAATACATCAAAGGAAATCTTCGGCTGGTGCTTAGTGTGATGAAACGGTTTGACAGCAGTAATGAAAATGCAGATGATTTGTTTCAGATTGGATGTGTGGGGCTTGTAAAGGCCGTAGATAACTTTGATCCAGATCGCCAGGTGAAGTTTTCTACCTACGCAGTTCCTATGATCATAGGAGAAATCCGCCGGTATCTGCGAGATAACAGTTCCCTTCGCGTGAGCCGCTCATTGCGTGATATAGCTTATAAAGTAATTTATACAAGAGAAGGTTATATCCGAAAAAATATGAAAGAACCCAGCATTCAGGAAATCGCAGAAGAGATTGGACTTTCAAAAGAAGAAGTAGTTTATGCACTGGATGCAGTACAGACACCAATGAGCCTTCAGGAACCGGTGTATAATGATGGTGGCGATGCACTGTATGTGATGGATCAGGTCAGTGATAAGAAGAACAGAGAAGAAAACTGGGTGGAAGAGTTGTCTTTAGAAGCTGCGATGGAACGGCTGAATGAAAGAGAGAGACGGTTGATCCGTTTACGATTTTTTGAAGGAAAGACGCAGATGGAAGTTTCGGAACAGATAGGAATTTCGCAGGCACAGGTGAGCCGTTTAGAGAAAAATGCTTTAAAAACAATGAGACAATATCTTCTTGGAAAATAGAGAGAAAGTATTGAAATTTTTATGACTTCATACTATGATAAATGGGAAGAAAATGTTACGGAAAGTAACAGAAAAGAGCAGATATGGTTATGGTGTAAGGTAACCAATGATAAAGTATGGAGGCAGCTATGATAAAGGCTTGTATTTTTGATCTTGATGGAACGTTGACAAACACATTGGATTCACTGGAATATTCAGTCAATGAGACGATGAAAGAGATTGGAATGCCACAGATCACAAAGGAACAGTGCCGGCAGTTCGTTGGAGATGGAGCGAAGGTTCTGCTTGAACGGACATTAAAGGCAGGCGGGGATACAAAACTGTGTCATCTTGAAGAGGCGGTGGAAGCGTATGCCAGGATATTTGATGCAAATTGTATGTATAAGGTTGCTCCATACGAAGGAATTCCACAGATGTTGCAGCAGTTGAAAGAGAGTGGTATCAAACTTGCAGTTTTATCAAACAAGCCAGACAGGCAGGCTGTCCATGTGGTTGAAGAAGTATTTGGGAAAGAACTTTTTTGACCATGTACAGGGACAGAAGGATGGAGTTCCTAAGAAACCGGATCCGACAGCCGCATTAACGATTGCCAGATCATTAGAAGTTTTGCCGGGAGAGTCGGCATACATCGGAGATTCAGAAGTGGATCTTGCAACGGGTCATGCGGCAAAGATGCAGACAATTCTTGTATCCTGGGGATTCCGTGGAAGAAAAGCTCTTTTAGAGGACGGAGCTGAATGCGTTGTTGATTCAGCAGATGAGATACGAAAGATTGTTAAGAAACAGGAGGAGAAAAGTAATGGGAGAGTACAATGAAGAGTGTCTGAAGACTTTTTTGGAGAAGCAGGAGCAGCTTTTTGATGAGCCGGTAGCAGAGACCCTTGAGGCAGCAGAAGCTTTTCTGGAGGACTGTATGGCAGTTGTTGTAGAATCTCTGGATGAAGTAAGAGAATACTTTGAAGAGAATGGCATGGATGTAGACGGGATGTCAGAGGAAGAATTAGAAGAGGCTTCTGAAGTATTTGCACTGCCGGATGGTACTTATCTAATTGTAGAAGGATAAGCAGAATTAAAATAGTAGTGATTGTGAAAAAAGCAATTGAAAAGCCACAGAAAAGGATGGACTGTGGCTTTTTTGCTGTATAAACCCGGCAAGCAGCATTTTTGAGTGCTTATGAAGAGATGTTAGTTTCAGAAATGCAGCATTGAGGATCAGATCCAGGAGACGGTTCTTTTGGATGGAACATAAGAATCAGAAGAAGAATCAAAAGAATGCCAAGAGCAGCAAAAATAATAGTATAGATGATCTCTTTCATATGAAGGACAATGATTTTAGTTTTTGATTTCATGAGAACCCCCCTTTTTTATACAATTTATGAATTTACAGAGCAAATATGCATGACAAATATTCACACATACGGTAAAATAAAGATTGCTGTTTGCAAGAGGAAGTTATATGACAACAAGCCCGTGTTGCTTACAGTGGGATGAAGAGGATGGAGAACGCATTTAGGAAAGGAAGAAGAAGATGTATATTATAGCAGGATTAGGTAATCCGACGAAAGAATACGAAGGAACAAGACATAATGTCGGATTTGATGTTATAGATCGACTTTCTGAGAGATATAATATAGATGTAACTATGGAGAAGCATCGCGCTTTGATTGGAAAGGGTATGATTGCAGGACAGAAGGTGATTTTGGTAAAACCACAGACTTATATGAACCTTAGTGGCGAGAGCATCCGAAGTGTGATTGACTATTATAAAGTGGATCCTGAGACGGAACTGCTCGTGATTTATGATGATATCAGTCTGGGGGTAGGACAATTAAGAATTCGTGCAAAAGGCAGTGCAGGTGGGCATAATGGAATAAAAAATATTATTGCACATCTTGGCGGACAGGTTTTTCCGAGAATAAAAGTAGGAGTTGGAGAAAAACCACCGAAGTATGATCTTGCAGATTATGTTTTAGGACATTTTTCTAAGGCGGAACAGGAACTGATGAGCGAAGGTTATGATAATGCGGTAAAAGCGGTGGAACTGATCGTGAGTGACCAGATGAGCGAAGCGATGAACGAATATAATCGTAAAAAGAAGGACGAGTAGAGATGCAAGCTTTTTTAGAACCATTAAAAGAACTGGTTGATTATCAGGAGATTGTCAGTTCGAGAAGAAAGAAAACGGGTTTCCAGCAGATCGCAGGATGTGTGAATTCACAGAAGATACATCTTGCGAAAGCACTGAGCGATGGCTTTGAGTACAGAGTCATCGTTTTTTCCAGTGAAGAAAAAGCAAAGCAGGCTTATGAAGAATGGCGTGTACTGGAGGAAAATGTATGGTTTTATCCGGCAAGAGATCTTTTGTTTTATCATGCAGATATTAAGGGTGCATTTTTGACAGGGAAACGTATGGAAGTATTGCGTGCGATTGTAGAGAAGAAAGGACGGGAAGCAATTACTGTAGTTACAACAATGGACGCATTTCTGGATGGGCTTCCATCGAAAGAAGAACTGTACGGGAACAGGATTAAGATTCATGCAGAAGAGGCGTTGGATTTTCAGAAATTACAGGAAAACCTTTCGATATTAGGATATGAAAGGGAAAACCAGGTTGAAGTCCGGGACAATTTGCAGTCAGAGGTGGGATTCTGGATGTATTTCCACTGACAGAAGAGAATCCGGTTCGAATTGAATTATGGGGAGATGAAGTTGATTCTATTAGAAGTTTTGATGTGGAAAGTCAGAGGTCGACAGAGAATTTACAGGAAATAGAAATCTATCCGGCAACTGAGAACTGGAAGCAGATGGAAACGGAAAGCTTTTTGGCATATTTTCCGGTAAAGGAGACAATCTTGTTTTTGGATGAACCGGTACGTCTTCAAGAATCTGCAGAAATCGTAGAAAAAGAGTACTTTCACAGCTTGGAGAGCAGAGAAGAAGCAGGTATCGAGGCAGATGAGATTCCGATTCAGGTAGAACAGACAGATCATACGATTGGAAAGATGAACAAGTATTATGGAATTGCATTTACCATGTTGGAATCAAAATGTGGAATGTTTAAAGTAAGGTCTGTCTACAGTCTGCAGGTTAAAACTGTCAATCCGTATAATAGCAGTTTTGAGCTCCTGACACGAGATCTGAAGAAACTGAAAAGAACAGGGTATCGCGTGATTCTTGTTTCGGGCTCAAGAACAAGAGCAAAACGTCTTGCAGAAGATCTGAGAGATTATGATCTGAGCAGTTTTACAGTGAAGAGATGGAACGGCAGGTGAATCCGGGAGAGATTATGGTAACCTGTGGTTATATTGCAGAGGGATACGAGTATCCAATGTTAAGTTTACGGTCATCTCGGAATCTG